>FZPS01000049.1_pt80 | contig 25847 bp, 22 predicted proteins | sample 1817821 | NCBI WGS metagenome assembly FZPS01 (sample SAMEA104158645, study PRJEB21678) | metagenome | place: Germany | collected 2015-04-21 | reverse complement strand
CCTTGCGTCAGTAAAATTAAAAGAGCAATGCCAATAATAGGAATATACTGATTTTGTTGTTCTTGTTTTATAAAATGAAGTGATTTTAAAATTTCATAAATTTCTTCTGTAATGACTTCTCCTTCACCAATAATTTTTTGGCCAGGCAAAATTTTCACAGGTTCTACAGTTGATAACCGTTTCATCATTTCTTCATAAGTAGCCTGCTCATCTTTAATAATATTAGGACGAAGAACAGAAGAAACAACATGATACCCTAACATTTGAAGTTCCAAAGATAAATCTGATTGGGCAAACTCATCTTTTACATCTAGAATATTTTTTGTAATAGCTTCTTCTTTAATTCCTGCATCTAAAATATTTTCTGCAATCTCTATACAAGTTTTTTCTAATGTCCCTCTTTGAATGTAAGATAGTCCTAAAGCTAAACGAAATTGTTCCTCGGTGAGAAAAATAGGCGATCTTTTTTTTATAAAGGCAAATGATTGTTCTTCCCCCTCTAAGACTTGGGTTTGTTGAAGAGCTTCAAAAAAACGCTTAATGTCTGATAAAACCCTTTCATCTACCTGTGAATCTTTTTTAAATAAAGGTTCTATATTCTTTTTGATTTGTTCTTTTTTTCTCTCTGTTGCTATAGTATTTTCTACTTCCCTTGGAGCTAAAATCTGTTTTGTAGAGATCGCTCCGACTTCTATTTTATGATTATCTTGAATATGCTGCCCTGTTATAGCAATCAAAAAAGTAAACAAAAAAGCTGTTATTATCAGTAACCATAAAAACCCATATTTATTTAAATTCTCTCTAATGTTAGCAACCTTTTTTTCCCCCTTTTTCAATGAAAAACCTCCTAAAAAATATTATTTTTTCTTTAACTTTGTTTCATACTGATCATAAGCATCTACTATTTTTTGAACTAAGGGATGACGAACCACATCTTTGGTAGTCAAATGAGCAAATCCTACTCCTTCTACATTTCGTAAAATTTTAGTTGCCTCTATTAAGCCTGATTGCTTATCTGTAGGAAGATCAATTTGTGTTATATCTCCTGTAATAACAACTTTTGATCCAAATCCAAGACGTGTTAAAAACATTTTCATTTGAGCTGGTGTTGTATTTTGAGCCTCATCTAAAACAATAAAAGAATTTTCTAAAGTTCTGCCTCGCATATATGCTAAAGGAGCTACTTCAATGGCACCTCGCTCCATATTTTTCAAAAAAGCATCTGCTCCCATAATTTCGTAAAGTGCATCATAAAGAGGCCTTAAGTAAGGATCTACTTTGCTTTGTAAATCCCCAGGCAAAAATCCCAATTTTTCTCCTGCTTCAATAGCTGGACGGGTTAAGATAATTCGATTTACTTCATTCTTTTTAAAAGCCGTAATGGCCATAGCCATGGCCAAATATGTTTTGCCTGTACCAGCAGGTCCAACTCCAAAAACAACCATATTCTTGCGAATAAGATCAACATACTTTTTCTGTCCTAATGTTTTTGCACGAATTTGCTTTCCATAAACTGTCATACAAATAAAATCATCATATAATTCTCTTAACTTAGCTTCTTGATCTTCTTCTACCAATGACAGTACATAATTTACATTTTGAATAGAGATGATTTCTCCTTTTTTAGATAATTCTTCTAATTGATATAAAACTCTTATGGCTTTATCTATATTATTCGAGTAACCAAGAATCTTAACCTCTTCACCTCGATTAATAATACGTACGTACAATTCTTTTTCAATTTGTTTAATATTTGTATCAAATTGCCCAAAAACATTTGCTATATGAATATTATCAATGGCTATCGTTTTCTCCATCTGTTCCATTTAATAAATTCCTCCGCTCTTTTATTGTTATTTCTTCTTCTTTACCTATTGGTTCAATAACAGTAATCTTAGCCATAGCCTTCATTGCTTTTCTATCTTTCTCAAACTCTAAACTTCGCTCAACAATCTCAGCATTTGGATGCAACGACTCTTTAATCTTTTTTTCCAACTTTTTTTGTAATTTTTGTTTTATTTCTGTATCTGTATATTTCTTTACTTGTGGAATGTATTCATGATATTCTTCCACAACCCAACCAAAAGGTAAAACAAAATCTTTTCCAAAATAAATTTGATTTTTATTACTCATTTTATCATAATTTTCAAAAGAAATACTAGGTTTTAAAAAAATTTTCTGCTTATTAAAATAAATAACCCCATAATGTTTTTTAACTTCATCTGTATATTGTTTATCCATATAACTAATATCTTGCTCTTCTTTAAAAACATACCATACTTTTGCTTTAATATCTGCTAAAGCATGTACATACTGAATATCTTTTACTTCTTCCTCTTGCTTAATTAATAATTCTCCACTAACTAATATATCCCCTTCTTCTACTACATCTTTTGCTTTTACTATAGGAGTCCCTGCACTTGTAGCAATGCTAACAATAACCCCTTTTTTATCTGCTACAATGTTACAAGGAGTATCTATATCAATAAATTCTGGTTTCGGTACTGTCTCAACTAACTCGATAAATAGCCGAGTACCTTTTATATGAGCTGCTACCCAAGAAATTTCTTTTATCTCTTGCATTAAATAATGACCAAACTCTTCTACTCTAATACTTCGTTTTCGAACTCCTGCTCCTACCCCATATCGATCCAATGTTTCTAAAATTTCTTCCTTAGAAACCCGATCGTTGCCTTGAATATCAACAATCCATACATATGAAGAGAGTAAATATAAAAGACATAGGCATACAATAATCCCAAGTGCAAAAAGTCTTCGTTTTCGATACCGATGGGCTACAAATGGCCAGCCTTTTTTTTCAATAATAGTAACCTTACACTTTGTTTTCCTCGCACATTGTTTTAAAAGTTTAAATCCTTGAATGCTGACTTTCATTTCTGTAACGTTTCTTTTTTTTTTAATATCCCATAAATAAATCCCTTTGTGAGTAGCTAAATTCATAAAACGTTCTACAGAAAATCCCCATACATTTATAATAACATAGCCCCTCCAATAATTCCATATGGATAAAAACATCTCTTCACCTCTTCTTTTCTATTTAAATTATATATTCGATACGAAGCAATGTGCCAGTAACTACAATATTTTCTGTGGTCATCACTTTTAAATGAAGACCCCTTCCTTCTATTTTTAAAATGCCACAACTGGTACTAATCCGCATACGCTCGTCATTATATTCAATCATACCTTTATAGTTTTCCAAATATAATTCTTCTTGCCCAATTAAAGAAATTACAGGTAAATCTAGAATAACTTCTTTGGGAAATTCTAGCCAATTGGTTATTTTCTTTTTAACTTGCTGTTGGGCATCAGGGGGTTCTAATTTTTTTTCTTTTTTTCTCATGTTTTTCCCTCCTCTCTTACATAAATATGCTAGAAAAAAATTTTTAAACCAAAAAAATTCCCTGTACATTTCAGTACAGGGAATCAAAACAAATTAAAAAAGTCCTGGTTTACACTTAGAACCAAGACTTTTAATTGCTTTCTAAAGGATTACGTTATAAATGAATTTATTTTCACTTAGACAAAATTGTCCATCATAAAAATAGATTTACCACTTATTGTTTTCCAATTTTTGAATCTTTTAGATTAATTATTTAAATTTTCGTTTTCTAGCAGCTTCTGATTTTTTCTTACGACGAACACTTGGTTTTTCATAATGCTCTCGTTTACGAACTTCTTGCAGAATACCTGCCTTCGCACAGTTGCGTTTAAAACGACGAAGTGCACTATCTAAAGACTCATTTTCTTTTACTCTCACGTTTGACATAAGTCTCTCCACCCTCCCTCCAGTTGCATAGATTGTGCTTCTGGTAGTAGTCTACCTTACAACTATTGGGTTATTCTCAAAGCACTAACTATGATTATACACAAAAACGAAATATACGTCAATATTAATTTTCTAAGTCAAGATAATAAACATCGTTTTTTAATTTAGGTTGTTTTTCCAAATAATGCATCATATGGTTTACTGTTCGATCTCGGACTTGTTTCATCTTTTGAATCTCATAAGCAGTAAATCCTGTTTCTTGACCTTCTGCTGTCTCGCGTAATGCCTGTTCTACAGCAATTATCCGATGATATGGTTTATTATTTTTACGAATCCATTGCACCCATGTGGGTACAAAAAGAATATTACGAATCTCTGCTTTCTTTCCCTCTATTTTCTCAATAGTAAAACTAAAAATAATACCTGCATCTTTAGGCGCTGGATCTTCTTTCGTTGGCTTTTGAGAAGAAATAAAGTTTCCTAAAGAATATATAACAACTCCCGTTTTTTGTGTTCCATCTTCTTGAATAATTTGCTGAATATCTATCGGTTGAAGAACATGAGGATGGCTTCCCAAAATAATATCTGCTCCAGCAAGAAATAATTGTCTTACAATTTCTTCTTGATGATGATTTGGAAAAGAATGATATTCATTTCCAAAATGTACAGCTACAACAACAAAGTCTGTAGCAAGCTTTTTTGCTTCTCTTACCTTATTATACATGCTCTCTAATCCTTCTGGCTCATACATATTCCAAGTATTTACGAGATATGGCTGATCCTTAGGTACAGGAATCCCATTAGTCCCATACGTATAAGATAGAAAAGCAAAAGAAATATGATTAATTTCTTTAATCATTATTTCTTCGCTATCTTCTTGATTTTTATAAGTTCCTACATGATCCAACCCTGTATCTTCTAATACTTGAATTGTATGAAGAACCCCAGCAGCATTACTATCCATGGAATGATTATTCGCTGTTGTTACTAAATCAAAACCTGCATCTTTCAGATTTTTAGCTAAGACTTCTGGTGTATTAAATCTTGGATACCCTTGGTACCCTCTTTCTATTCCTGCTAAAGTTGTCTCTAAATTAGCAATAGCATAATCTGCTTGTTGAATATAAGGACGAATGTATTCGAAAGAATGACTGAAATCATAATTGTCTTCTTTTGTATCATAAGCCCCCTCTAATTGCCATTTATGAACCATAATATCCCCTACTGCTGACAACTGAGCATAATATCGTTCCGGTTCCTTTGGTTCTTCTCTTTTTTTTGGTTCTACTATATCTACTTCTGTAATATTTTCCATATCGTCCATGTTATTGGATGTACTTTCTAAATCCACTGTAGTAGAAGCAGATGGAGGTTTTAATAAAGTACATCCTGTTAACATGAACAATCCTACAACGATAAAAATTAATTTAGGCTTCATACAAACCCTCTATTCTTTTGTTTTTTACATTTTTTATCATTATATCATGATTTTTGTTTTGAAAAAAGAGTTTGTACATAAATCCTTTTATAAAAAATATTATTGTATTTGGTCACTAATAACCTCAATGGCTTTTTGTAATGCTTGATTGATTTGAGTTATATCTTTTCCACCTGCTTGTGCCATTTGAGGACGTCCTCCCCCTCCGCCACCTACAATCGGTGCAATGGCTTTTACAATATTTCCAGAGTGAATTCCTTTTTTGATTACATCTTCTGTTGCCATAGCTAATATATTTACTTTATTTTGGTTTCCTCCAGCTAATACAATCACACCTGATCTTAACTTATTCTTTAATTGATCTCCCATGGTTCTAAGATCATCCATTTCCATATTATCTAAACGAATCGTTAAGACAGAAACTCCTTTTACTTCTTGAACTTGATCTAAAAGATTTGTTGTAGCTTCTTGTGCTACTTTTGCTTTAAAATGCTCTAATTCTTTTTGTAGATCTTTAAAATCTGACAAAAGAGTTCCCACTTTTTTAACTGCATACTCAGGAGCTACTTTTATGGATTCAGCAATTTCTTTTAACTGCTGCTCTTGTTGTTGATAATATTCCAAAGCAGCATGTCCTGTTACCGCTTCTATTCTTCGCACACCTGCTGCAACTCCTGTTTCAGATAAAATTTTAAAAACTCCTACTTGGGCTGTATTTTGCAAATGACATCCGCCACATAACTCAATACTATAATCTCCCATATTAATAACACGAACTTTTTCTCCATATTTTTCTCCAAATAAAGCAACAGCTCCTAACTTTCTAGCTTCATCTAAACTTGTTTCAAAAATAGAAATAGGTAGTGCTTGCAAAATATGATTATTAACTTTCTTTTCGATTTGTTGTATTTCTTCTGTTGTCACTGGTGAAAAATGAGTAAAATCAAAACGAAGTCGATCAGAAGAAACATGAGACCCAGCTTGTTCTACATGGTTACCTAAAACTTCTTTCAACGCTTTTTGCAACAAATGAGTGGCACTATGATTTCTGGTGGTAGCCATTCGTTGCCCTTGGTTTACCTTTAAATGAGCCAGTTCTCCAACTCCAATGGTTCCATGGGTGACCACCCCAATATGTCCTACTTTATAGCCTGCCATATAAACACAATCGGTTATTTTTACCTCTCCATTTGCTGTTTTTAAAATTCCCGTATCGCCTACTTGTCCTCCACTGGCTGCATAAAAAGGAGTAATATCTACAAAGAGAGTAACTTCATCACCTGCTTTTACTTGATCCACAATTTCTTCCTTAGAAACCAAAGCAAGAATATGACTATTTTGAGTTTCTAATTGATGGTAGCCTGTAAATTCGGTGGTTAGTGTTGGATCTAAATGATTGTATACTGTATCTTTTGCTCCCATATAGTTACTTTCTTCTCGTGCTGCTCTTGCTCTTTCTCTTTGTGCATCCATTTCTTTTTGAAAACCAAATTCATCTGCCACCATACCTACTTCTTCCAAAATCTCTTTTGTAAGATCTAAAGGAAAACCATATGTGTCATATAATTTAAAACATTGTTCTCCCAATAAAGTCTTACTACCTGCATCCTTTAATTCTTCAATATAGGATTCTAAAATAGACAAACCTTGGTCAATGGTTTCATTAAATCTTTGCTCTTCTACTAATAAAACTTTGTAAATATATTCTCTTTTTTCTTCTAATTCTGGGTAAGCGTCTTTTGATAATTGAATCACTGTTGAAGATAAATCTGCTAAAAACATTTCTTCAATGCCTAAAAGTTTTCCATGTCGTGCAGCTCTACGTAAAAGCCTTCTAAGAACATATCCTCGCCCTTCATTGGAAGGTAAAATACCATCAGAAGTCATAAAAGTAACAGAACGAATATGATCTGTAATCACTCGAACAGAAATATCTTTCACTGGATCTTCTTGATAAACTACATTCGCTAGATCACAAATTCGATCTCGGATAGCTTTAATGGTATCTACGTCAAAAATAGAATGTACATCTTGCATCATGACTGCTAAACGTTCTAGTCCCATTCCCGTGTCAATATTAGGATGCTCTAAAGGATGATAGTTTCCTTCTTCATCTTTATTAAATTGGGTAAAAACTAAATTCCAAAACTCCATAAAACGATCACATTCGCAACCAACTGCGCAAGTGGGAGAACCACAACCATATTTTTCTCCTCGATCATAATAAATTTCTGAACAAGGACCACAAGGCCCTACTCCTAGCTCCCAAAAATTATCTTCTTTGCCCATGCGAACGATATGATCTTCTGGTATCCCAATATATTGATTCCAAATTTCAAAGGCTTCATCATCTTCTTCATAAACTGAAACATATAATCGTTCCCTTGGTAACTCCAATACTTCCGTAACAAATTCCCAAGCCCATTCAACAGCTTCTTTTTTAAAATAATCTCCGAAAGAAAAATTCCCTAGCATTTCAAAGAAAGTTCCATGTCTTGCTGTTTTTCCTACATTTTCAATGTCTCCTGTTCGAATACACTTTTGGCAAGTAGTCACCCGTCTTTTTGGTGGAATTTCCTGTCCTGTAAAATAAGGTTTTAAGGGTGCCATTCCCGCATTGATCAGCAACAAGCTATTATCATTCTGAGGAACTAAAGGAAAACTTTTCATCCTCAAATGGTCTTTACTTTCAAAAAAGGCTAAGTATTTTTCTCGTAACTCATTTAATCCTATGTTTTTCATTTCTGAGTCCTCCTTGACTGCATTGTTTATAAAATAAGGATTTTTAAACAATCTCTGCTTTTATTATAATCCATGATCAAACATAAAGAAACCCCAACCCTAATTTGGGAGGGGAACTCCTCTATATCATATTATCAAAATTATAAAAAATGAAGTACACTTTGTCAATCCTATACTATGAAAATTCATACATTTATCCTCAAAAAAGCACAAAACTTGCCTTTTTCTATTTAAAAATAAAAAGATGGGATGTAAATCCCATCTTTTTACTTATACATTGCCATGATGTCATCCATTACATAACCTGCTTTTTTAATTATTTTCTTTCCATTTTTCCACATTTTTCTTCTGCTTTTTTTGTCTGTGTCCATCATCATCATACTGGCGGCACCTACAATACTTCCTACCATCATTCCCGTTGTAAACTTATTCATCCTCATAAAGCTACCCCTTTCTAAAAAATATTGTACAATCATAGTATTCGAGGCAACCTTTAAATTTATACAAAATAATATTGTACCGATGTCCTGTTATGAATTCTAATTTTTTACTATTCCTCCTCTAAAAGATGAAGAAAAATACCACTTCGTAATTTAGGTTCAAACCAAGTAGATTTTGGAGGCATAATTTGATCTGCATCAGCTATTTCCATCAATTCTTCAATGGTAGTAGGATATAAAGAAAAGCCTACCTTCATATCTTGTTTTACTCGCCTTTCTATTTCTTTTAATCCTCGAACCCCTCCAATAAAATCAATCCGTTCATCCGTTCTAGGATCTTGTATTCCTAAGATAGGATGAAGCAAGTACTTTTGCAAAATGGATACATCTAGTTGATCCACAGGATCACAATCATTAATGAGTTCTTCTCTTGTTTTTAAAACATACCATTGTTTTCCTAAGTACATACCAAAAGTATGAGGAGTTTGAGGCTGATATGGCTCCTCACATTCCCAAGGTTGAAGAGTAAAAGATGACTGAATAGCAGATAAAAAACCTTCTTCTGTCAATCCATTTAAATCTTTTACAACTCGATTGTAATCTAAAATTTTAAGTTGATTATGAGGAAAAAGAACACCTAAGAAAAAATTAAACTCTTCTTTTCCTGTGTAATCAAGTTTTTTTTCTCTCCTCGTAAGGCCCACCTGTACTGCAGAAGCCGCCCTATGATGTCCATCTGCAATATATAATACAGGTACTTTTAAGAACTCTTTTTGAATTTTTTGTATTTCTTCTTGGCAAGAAATATGCCAAACTTCATGTCGAACTTCATCCTCTGAAATAAAATCATAAATCGGATTTTGTTCATAAATATGTTTTGCAACAATCTTATCAATAGATACTTGGTGTGAATAGGTTAAAAATATGGGACCTGTGTGAGCATTACATATATCTACATGACGAATACGATCCTGCTCTTTATCGGCTCTTGTTAATTCATGTTTTTTAATCTCATTATTAAGATAAGCATCAATAGGGACACAGCCTACAATTCCTACTTGGGAACGCCCATTCATTGTAAGTCGATATAAATATAAAGAGGCGGTGTTATCTTGTTTATAAACACCTTGTTCAATCATTTGATCCAAATTTTTTTTTGCTTCTTGATATACTTGCTCATCATACGGATGAACACTATCTTCTAAATCAATTTCAGCTTTATCTACATGTAAAAATGAATAAGGATTATTTTTCACCATTTCTTTTGCCTCTTGTCGATCCATCACATCATAGGGTAATGCTGCTACCCGTGAGACAAGGTGAGGAACGGGTCTAAATGCAGAAAAAGGTTTTAATATGGCCAATGATGTACCTCCTTTTCTATTTATAAAATCCTAACTTTACTAACTCCTTGAATGTCTTTTATTTTTTGAATCAGTTCTGGTGTAGGAGCATCCGAAATATCTAACATAGTATATGCATAATCTTTTTTACTTCGATTTAACATATCTTCAATATTAATATGATAATGGGCTAATAAGGTTGTGATTTGTCCAACCATATTAGGAACATTATGATGATTCACTGCAATACGATAAGGAATACCTCGTCTTGGCATTACACATTCCGGATAATTAACAGAATTTCGTATATTTCCATTTTCCAAATACTCTTTAAGCTCCGTTACTGCCATAATTGCACAATTCTCTTCTGATTCAGGAGTGGATGCACCTAAATGAGGAATACAAATCACTTGATCCATTTGCAGCAAAGGTTCTTCTGGAAAATCTGTAATATAATTTGTTACAATGTTCTGTTCAATGGCTTTTTTAAGAGCTGAAAAGTCAACTAATCCACCCCGTGAAAAATTCAACAAGCGGACTCCTTTTTTCATCATCAAAAATTCTTCTTTTCCTAACATACCTTTCGTATTTTCTAATAAAGGAATATGAAGAGTAATATAATCCGATAATTTCAATAGTTCTTCTAAAGTGTCAGCTCTTTTTACTCCTCTTGAAAGTCCCCAAGCTGCTTCTACTGAAATAAAGGGATCATATCCTAATACATCCATTCCTAAAGAATGAGCTGCATTGGCTACTAATACTCCTATGGCTCCTAGGCCAATGACTCCTATGGTTTTTCCTTGAATCTCTGGTCCTACAAAATCACTTTTACCCTGTTCTACTTTTTTAGGTATTTCTTCTCCTTGCCCCACAAGGGATTTAGCCCACTCAATTCCTGCCACAATTTTTCTAGAAGAAAGCAAAATCCCAGCAATCGTTAACTCTTTTACTGCATTGGCATTGGCCCCTGGAGTGTTAAATACAACAATGCCTTTTTCAGAACATCGATCAATGGGAATATTATTTACTCCCGCTCCTGCCCTTGCAATAGCTTTTAGAGAAGAAGACAGTGCCATATCATGCATTTTATAACTTCTGAGTAAAATACCATCAGGATCTTGTATATCCGTTCCTATTGTATATTTATCTTTTGGCAATAAATCCAAACCTTGCTTAGAAATTTGGTTAAGCACCTGGATGTGATACATTGTAATCCCCCTATTTACTTGTATATTTTTCTTCAAATTGTTGCATAAAATCAACCAATGCTTTTACTCCCTCTATGGGCATAGCATTATAAATACTCGCTCGCATTCCGCCTACACTACGGTGACCTTTTAAATTAACAAGACCTTCTTGGGTCGCTTCTTTTATAAAGGTTGCATTTAATTCTTCCGTGGGAAGAACAAAAGGAATATTCATTAAAGAACGATCTTTTGATTCTACCGTTCCTTTAAATACTGCAGACTGATCTAAATAATCATAAATCATTTTTGCTTTTGCTTTATTTTTTTCTGCTATGGCCTCAATACCGCCTTGCTCTTTCAGCCATTCAAAAACCAATTTAGCAATATAAATGCTATAGGTAGGTGGTGTATTGAACATGGAATTGGCATCTGCATGGGTTTTATAATTAAACATAGTAGGTGTAATATCCATAGCGTGCCCAATCAAATCCTCCCGTATAATTACAATCGTTAATCCTGCTGGCCCCATGTTTTTTTGTGCTCCTGCAAAAATGATTCCAAATTTAGATACATCATAGGGTTCTGATAAAATATTTGAAGACATATCTGCTACTAGAGGTACTTGCCCTGTCTCAGGCAGTTTAGTATATCGTGTCCCATAAATAGTATTATTTGTTGTAATGTAAAAATAATCTGCCTCTTGATCAAATTGAGTAGAATCTAATTCTGGAATATGATTGAAATTTTGTTCCTCGGAAGAAGCTACTACTCGAATCTTTCCATATCTTTTTGCTTCTTGAATTGCTTTCTTAGACCATACTCCCGTATTTACATAATCCGCTTTCTTACTTTTCCAAAATAAATTTAATGGAACCATCGCAAATTGACTAGAGGCTCCACCTTGTAAAAATAATACTTTATAATTGGAAGGAATGTTCATTAATTCTCGTAGAAGTTGCTCAGCTTGTGTAATAATTTTTTCATAACTTTTAGAACGATGACTCATTTCCATCACAGACATTCCTGTGTCTTGATAACATACCAATTCTTCTTGTGCTTTTTTCAGTACACTTTCCGGCAATACGGAAGGTCCTGCAGAAAAATTATAAACTCGCTTCATAATACCCCTCCTGATATTAAAGATAAAAATTTAACAAATAGGCTGTTTGAATGGTACACAAATTTAATTGATTCTATTGAACAGTCTAATTTTATATTTGATTATATACCAAAATTCTGCTTTTCGTCAATGATTAATCTGAATATTTTAAAACCCGAATGTAGTCTCTTCTATACTTTCATAAGCATTACAGCTGTTGTATTACTTACACCCTTACTAAAAAAGATAAACGATGACTTCCTTGACAAAATAACATATACACTTTGTTGTTAGACTATAATGGATCATAAGTGAGCGAAATCCCTCCTTGGATTTCCTTCCATGCCGTCAAATAAGCAAAAGCCGTATCCACAGAAGTAAAACAAGGGATCTTATGTTGGTGCGCCCAGTATCGAATTTGAAATCCTTTCCGTTTTGGATCCTTTCCCCGAGTTGGAACATTAAGTACTATTTGAATTTCACCATTTCTCATTTTTCCCTGAATCAATGAAATTGAGTCCTTACTAAGAATCTCAACTTCTATCCCCTGTTGTTCTAAAAATTCACCAGTTCCTTCTGTAGCAACAAAAGCAAAACCTAAATAACGTAATTCCTTTATAAAAGATAGTACTTCTAAACGTTCTTTTGGATTCACCGAGACAAATACTTTTCCTGATGCTGGAAAAGAATAGCCGGCTCCTTGAAATCCCTTGACTAAGGCTTTTTCATAAGATAAATCCATTCCTAACACTTCTCCGGTTGATTTCATTTCAGGAGTTAAAGCTACATCTACATCAGATAATTTCTGAAAAGAAAATACAGGTACTTTAACGGACGTAAAAGCCATATTAGGTAGTAAACCTAAGCCATATCCTTGTTCTTTCAAAGTTTCGCCTAATATTACTCGAACAGCTATATCAACCATTGGAATTTTTGTAATTTTACTTAGGATAGGAACTGTTCTAGAGGCTCTAGGATTGACTTCAATCACGTATACCCGTTGATTTCGTACTACAAATTGGATATTCATAAGTCCTATAACCTGAAGGGCCTCTGCAATCTTTTTAGTGTTTTCTACAATTTCTTCTATGACAGAAGAAGAAAGTCTTCTTGGTGGATATACTCCAATACTATCTCCCGAATGAACTCCTGTTCGTTCAATATGTTCCATAATACCAGGAATCAAAATATCCTTTCCATCGGATATAGCATCCACCTCCACCTCGATCCCTTTAATATACTCATCAATTAAAACACCATGTCCTTGTGCTGCATTTGTAGCTTCTTCTAAATAACCCCTTAGCTCTTCTTCTGTATAAACCACCTGCATGGCTCTTCCACCTATTACATACGAAGGGCGAACTAATACAGGATATCCAATTCCATTGGCAATGGCAACCCCTTCTTCTATGGTAGTAGCTGTATCTCCTTTAGGACGCAAAATATTTAATTCTTTTAAAAGTCCTTCAAAGCGTTTTCGATCTTCAGCAGCATCAATGGATTCCACAGAAGTTCCTAAAATTTGAACTCCACGTTGTACTAACTTGGGCGCTAAATCAATAGAGGTTTGCCCTCCAAACTGAACGATTACTCCCTTAGGCATCTCTGCTCGAACAACATTATAAACATCCTCAATATACAAAGGCTCAAAGTAGAGCTTATCAGCAATATCAAAATCAGTACTTACTGTTTCTGGGTTATTATTTACCATGATCGCTTCATATCCTGCCCTTCGTAAAGCTTTAATGGCATGAACTGAACAATAATCAAATTCGATCCCTTGCCCAATTCGAATAGGACCGGAACCAATAACAATCACTTTCTGCTTTTTGCTAATCTCATTTTCATCTATTTGGTCATAGGTTGAATAATAATAAGGCATTTTTTTCCCATCCGATCCTACCCAGTGGTCAATTCTTTTATAAACTGGATAAATATGATGAGCTCTTCGTAATGTATCAATGGCTATCGCATCTTGACCTGATAGATCTTGAATTTCTACATCTGTAAAGCCAATGGTTTCTGCTTCTTTTAATAAATCTACTGTCAAAGGCTCTTGCTGCAATCTTTCTTCAACATAAATAATATGCTGTATTTTTTCCAAAAACCAAGGATGTATTTTTGTAATGGAATGAATTTGTTCAATACTTATCTTGGAACGCAAAGCCTGGGCAATAGTAAAAATTCTTTGATCATCACAAATGGACAAGCGATCATATAATTCTTCTTTTGTTACGTTTAAAAATTCTTTTTTACGCAATCCTGTATCCGTTCCCTCTAAAGAAATGACTGCTTTTAAAAAAGAACTTTCAAAGATACGATCAATGGCCATAACTTCTCCTGTTGCTTTCATTTGAGTACCAAGACGTCGATCACCATAAGCAAATTTATCAAAAGGCCATTTAGGAATTTTAGTTACTACATAATCCATTCTCTTTTCAAAACTAATTTCTTGTTCTGGTTTCTTTATCCATGGTAAAATTTCATCCAGATAAAGTCCTAAAGCTATTTTCGCCGTTACTTTCGCAATAGGAAATCCTGTTGCTTTTGAAGCCAAGGCAGAAGAACGACTAACCCTAGGATTTACCTCTATTACAATGTATTCTTCTGTGGCAGGATGAAGAGCAAATTGTACATTACAACCTCCTTCAATTCCTAGGGATTGAACAATGTTAAAAGCAGATGTTTTTAATATATTATATTCTGAATCAGTAAGTGTCTGGCAAGGAGCCACCACAATACTATCACCAGTATGAATTCCTACTGGATCCATGTTTTCCATGCTGCAAATAATAAGCATGGTATCGTTGGCATCTCGAATTACCTCATATTCGATCTCTCTCCATCCTGCTACACTTTGTTCTACCAAAACTTGTTGAATGGGACTATGTAATAAGCCCGTATGAAGCACTTCTTGTAATTCTTCTACACAATGGGCAATTCCTCCCCCTGTTCCGCCTAATGTATATGCTGGGCGCACAATAACTGGAAAACCAATTTGAGTAGCAAATTGTAATCCTTCTTCTACGGTACTAAAAATACCACTTTCTGCTATGGGTTCCTTGATTTCTGTCATTAACTTTTTAAATTTTTCTCGATCCTCTGCCTTTTGAATAGCATGAATAGAAGTACCTAACAGCTCCACTCCATAAGCTTCTAAAACTCCTTTTTCTACTAATTCTACAGCTAAGTTTAATGCGGTTTGCCCCCCTAATGTAGCTAATAAACCTTGGGGACGCTCCTCTTTAAGAATCGTGCTAACAGTCTCTACCGTCATGGGTTGAATATAGATTCGATCGGCTACTGTTTCATCTGTCATAATGGTAGCTGGATTACTATTCAGAAGAATGACAAAGATCCCTTCTTCTTTTAACGCTTTACAAGCTTGGGTTCCTGCATAATCAAATTCAGCTGCTTGCCCAATAATAATAGGACCTGAGCCTAACACAAGGACCTTCTTTATCTTCGAACTTTTAGGCATATTTATCCCTCCTTTTGTTTTTATAGTATTTAGTTCTACATCATCCTTATTTTATTAAAATTATACTTCTGAAAGAACTTCATCTAAAATAGAAATACCTTCATCCATCTCCTCTTTAGAAATGACTAAAGGAGGCACAAAACGAATAATATGAGTTCCTGCCCCTACTAATAAAAGCCCTTTATCCATACATTTTTGAATTATTTCTTGTACAGGAATATGAAATTCAAGACCTTTCATTAATCCTATCCCCCGCATGTCTTTTATCACAGTATGCTTTTTTTGTAGACGGCACAGTTGCTGATTTAAATACTCTCCTTTTTCTTCTACTTGTGCTAATAATCCTTTTTCTAAGAGTTCTTGTAAAACCACTTTAGCAGCTGTGCAGGCCAAAGGATTGCCTCCAAAAGTAGAGGCGTGATCTCCTGGTGTAAAACAGTTAGCTATTTCTTGTTTTGCTAAAACGGCACCTATGGGAATCCCTCCGCCTAATCCTTTTGCTGTTGCGATGATATCTGGCTCAATCTCATACCACTCATGCGCAAAAAGCTTTCCTGTTCGCCCTATGCCTGTCTGTACTTCGTCCAGTACAAGTAAAATATTTTTTTCCGTACATAATTTTCGTAATGCTTGTAAATAATCTGGATCTACAGGCCATATGCCTCCTTCTCCTTGGATCGGCTCTAATAAAATAGCACAAGTTTCTTCTGATATTGCCTGTTTAATGGCTTCTATATCATTAAATACAACATGATCTACTCCAGGTAATAAGGGGATAAAATCTTTTTGATATTTTTCTTGTCCCGTTGCCGTTAATGCCCCTAAAGTACGTCCATGGAAAGATTGTTTCATGCTAATGATCCGATAACAACGAGCCCCTTTTTTCTTTTTCCCATATTTTCGGCTTAATTTTAAAGCACCTTCAATGGCTTCTGCTCCACTATTGCAAAAAAAGACTTGATCAAAACAAGTGTTTTTTACCAAATACTCAGCTGCTTCAATCGCTGGTTGATTCCAATATAAATTAGAGCAATGACACAAGTTATGTAACTGAGAAGATAAGGCTTCTGCATAAGTAGTATGCTTATACCCTAAGGCATTTACAGCAATGCCCGCTCCAAAATCCAAATACCTTTTTCCATTCAGATCCCAAAGATAAACCCCTTCTCCTTTTTCTACTACGATTGGAAAGGAGGAATAGGTGTTCATTCGTACTTTTTTTCCTCTTTCAATCCAGTTTTCCATTCCCAACTCCCCTTTTTTCGATTAATGTTCCAATTCCTTTTTGTGTAAAAACTTCAAGCAATAAGCAATGTTCCACTCTTCCATCTAAAATATGAACTTGCTCCACACCTTTTTTAATTCCCTCTACACTAGATTGTACTTTAGGAATCATTCCTCCGGAAATAATGCCTTTATTGATATATTCTTCCACTTCATCTACATACAATTTAGAAATCAAAGAATTTCCATCAGACACATCTTCTAAAACGCCTTCTACATCTGTTAAAAAAATTAATTTTCTTGCCTGTAAAGCTCCCGCAATAGCTAAGGCCGCATAATCTGCATTGATATTATAAGTATTTCCTTCTAGATCGGTTCCGATTGGTGCGATAACTGGAATAAAATGATTGTCTATCAATACTTTTAATAACTCTAAATTAATTTTTTCCACTTCTCCAACAAAACCTATGTCTTCCCCGTCTACATACATCTTATGGGCCTGTATGGTCCCTCCATCCTTGCCTGAAATACCTACTGCATGGACCCCACAGTTTTCTAATTGTTGTACAATATTTTTATTGATGTTCCCAGATAAAACCATTTCCACCATTTCCATTGTTTCTTCATCGGTTACTCTTAGTCCTTTAATAAAGACTGACTGTTTACTCATTTTTTTCATGGTTTCATTAATTTTAGGACCTCCCCCATGAACAATAACAGGCTGAAATCCTACCAATTTCATTAATGCAATATCTTGAATAATGGATGTTTGAATCTTTTTATCTAACATAGCACTGCCGCCATATTTAATAACAATTATACTTTTTGCAAATTCTTTAATATATGGAAGTGCTTCTACTAGGGTTTTTGCCTTTACAATCACTTGTTCCAAAATACCCCTCTCCTTTCATGTTCTGTAATCTCCATTGATTTTGACGTAATCATAACTTAAATCACATCCCCATCCTACGGCCTTTTCTTTTCCAGAGTCCAAATAAACATTGATTTGTATTTCTTCTTCTTTTAAAATTTTCTTTGCTTTTTCTTCATCAAAATTGAGAGGACTTCCTTGTTTCATTAAAACAATGGAACCTCCTGCACTTTTAAAACAAATAGTAATCTTATGCGGATCAAAAGTAACTCCTGAATATCCCATGGAAGCTAAAATTCTTCCCCAATTTGCATCTTCTCCGAAAAAAGCAGTTTTTACTAAATTAGAAGTCAGAATAGACATGGCCAATTGCTTCGCTTCCTCTTTTGTTTTTGCTTCTTGTATTTGAACTTCTAAAAATTTAGTGGCTCCTTCACCATCTTTTACAATTTGCTGTGCTAGATAATTGTTTATATACTGAAGGCCTTTTTTAAACTGAAAATACTCCCCTGTATCTTCTTCAATGGGCTTATTTTTAGCTAACCCATTGGCTAAAATAACCACCATATCATTGGTGCTAGTATCTCCATCAACAGAAATCATATGATACGAATCTTCCACCGTTTCCTTTAATGCTTTCTGTAATAAATCCTCTGAAATACAAGCATCCGTTGTGATAAAAGATAGCATGGTTGCCATATTGGGATGGATCATCCCTGAACCTTTTGCCATTCCTCCTATCCGAATGGTTTTATTCCCTATTGGAAGTTCGATAGCCATTTCTTTTCTAAAAGTATCTGTCGTCATAATTCCTTCTGCAGCCTCAGATCCTCCTTTTAAAGAAGAGGATAACAAAGGAATGGTCTTTTGAATCCCTGCGCTGATCGTCTTCATAGGTAGCAAAACACCAATGACACCCGTAGATGCTACAAGTACATCTTGGGGTTGTAACCCTAAGCAATTGGCTGTTACTTCTGCCATTGTTTCTGTATCTTTCATTCCTTGATCGCCAGTACAAGCATTGGCATTTCCACTATTGATCACAATGGCTTGAACTTTTCCATGTTTATTTACAATTTTTTGATTCCAAAGAACAGGAGCTGCTTTTACTACATTGGTTGTAAATACACCTGCTACTTTTGCAGGTTCTTGACTGTATAACAAAGATAAATCCTTTCGTTTCTTTTTGATTCCTATGTGTTCTCCTGCTGCTTGAAAACCTAAAGGAACTGTTACTCCACCTTGAATCACTTTCATCTAGATACCTCCTTTTTATTTTTTATTAACTGAATTATGCTGGGAATATAGGAACAGACTCTAACCCCTTGGTTTCTGGAAAGTCAAATAAAAGATTCATATTTTGTACCGCTTGTCCTGCTGCTCCTTTTACTAAATTATCTAACGCTGCTAATACGATCACTCGTCCTGTTCGTTCATCCAGTGTAAAAGCAATATCACAATAGTTGGATCCTTTTATCCATCTTGTTTCTGGATAAATTCCTTGGGGCAATAACCGAATAAAAGACTCTTTCTCATAATACATTTGGTATGCTTGCCGAATCTTCTCTTCTGATACTCCTTCTTTTAGCAAAGCATAAGCAGTAATAAAAATTCCACGATTCATGGGAACAAGATGAGGGGTGAAAGATAGGCATAGGGGTGATCCACCAATCCTACTGAGTTGTTCTTCTATTTCAGGAGTATGTCGATGAGACGCTATTTTATATGCCTTGAAAGATTCATTACATTCTGTAAAATGATTGTTTAAATGCAAAGAACGTCCAGCTCCTGATACCCCTGATTTTGCATCAATGATGATACTATGGTTTTCAATCAAATTTTCTTTTACTAAAGGAGCTAAACTTAAAATGCTACATGTCGTATAGCAACCCGGATTAGCAATTAAAGATGCTTTTTTAATATCCTCTCGGTACCATTCACAAAGACCATAAACCCCTTGTTCCAATAAATGGGGACTGCCATGAGAAGCTGCATACCAGTGTTCATACACTTTTTGATCCTTTAAGCGATAATCAGCTCCTAAATCAATGACCTTGGTTTTAGCTAACAAAGAATCTGTTACTTTATGAGAAGCAATCCCATGAGGTAAGGCTAAAAAAAGTACATCTACCTCATCACCTAAACTTTGCCAATCTTCTTCTACACAAACCAAAGAACATTTTTTTCTAAAATGTCCATATAAAGAGTCTAAAGATTGACCTGCATAACTTTTAGATGTTGCAATGGTAACATCCACTTCAGGATGTTGTAATAATATACGAATAAGTTCTTCTCCTACATATCCAGTAGCTCCAATAACTCCTGCTTTAATCACATAATCACCTTCTTGTAAAATATTCATTTTTTGTTTTTTATAATTATACACCTTAATGTTTTTTTATTCAATACTTTTTTAAAAAATATTGCATATTTATGTTTTGTGTTGTATAATTATAAAAAAACATTTCAAACTATTTAATCATTTATATGGAGGGATTTGTATGAAGAAAAAGATTATCTTAGCTTATTCTGGTGGACTTGATACAACGGTTATCATTCCATGGCTAAAAGAAAATTATGATTATGAAGTGATTGCCGTATGTGTCAACGTAGGACAAAAAGATGAATTAGAAGGATTAGAAGAGCGGGCCCTTGCTAGTGGTGCTAGTAAGCTATATATCGAAGATGTTACTAAAGAATTTGTAACAGAATATGTATGGCCCACCCTAAAAGCAGGGGCTGTATATGAAGGAAAATATTTATTAGGAACTTCTATGGCACGACCCGTCATTGCAAAACGCTTAGTAGAAATCGCTTTAAAAGAAGAAGCTGAGGCCATTTGTCATGGTTGCACCGGAAAAGGAAATGACCAAGTTCGATTTGAATTAACCATAAAAGCCCTCGCTCCCCATTTAAAAATTATTGCTCCCTGGAGAATATGGGATCTGCAGTCAAGAGAAGATGAAATTAACTATTGTTTAGAACGAAATATTTCCTGTCCCATGAAAAAAGAAGAAAGCTACAGTCGGGATCAAAATATATGGCATATTAGTCACGAAGGTTTAGAATTAGAAGATCCTTCAAAAGAGCCTCTTTTTGATTCTCTTTTAAAACGATCTATTACACCTGAACAAGCTCCTGATACACCAACCTACATCAACCTTACCTTTGATAAGGGAATACCTACTCATTTAAATGGAACCCCTCTTGATCCTGTAACTTTACTTGAAACCTTAAATGAAATTGGAGGAAAAAATGGGATTGGTATTACCGATCTTTTAGAAAATCGGGTTGTAGGTATGAAATCAAGAGGTGTCTATGAAACCCCCGGAGGAACCATTCTTTATTATGCTCACGAAGAATTGGAAAGAATGTGCTTAGATAAGCAAACTTTTGCTTACAAACAAATGCTTTCGATTAAATTTGCTGAATTGGTGTATAGTGGAGAATGGTTTACACCCTTACGAGAAGCTCTCTCAGCTTTTGTAGATTCTACCCAAAAAACAGTATGTGGAACAGTAAAACTTAAATTGTACAAAGGAAATATTATTGCTGCTGGCACTACTTCGCCCTATTCTTTGTATAATGAAAAAATTGCTAGTTTTACAACTGGCGATCTCTATGATCACAAAGATGCAGAAGGTTTCATTAATTTATTTGGTCTTCCATTAAAAGTTCGTGCTTTAATGAAACAACAGAAACAATCATAATAATAGAAGGTGGTTTTAAACCTATGAAATTATGGAGTGGACGATTTTCAAAAACAACTGATCAAGCAGTGGATCACTTTAATTCTTCTATTTCCTTTGATCAAAGACTCTATCGTCAAGATATTATGGGAAGCGTTGCTCATGTTACTATGTTAGGACAACAAAACATTATTTCTAAAGAAGATGCAGATACAATCAAAAAAGCACTCTTGGATCTCCTACAAGATATCGATAATGGTTTAATCTCATTTGATATTACTTCAGAAGATATTCATATGAATATCGAAGCCTTATTAATTGAGAGAATCGGCGAAATAGGAAAACAATTGCATACAGGTCGTAGTCGCAATGATCAAGTAGCTCTAGATATGAGAATGTATGTAAAAGAAGAAATTAAGATTATTGATCATATGATTAAAAATTTGGAAGAAATTCTTATTCAAATCGCAGAAAAACATATGGATACCATTATGCCTGGATATACCCATTTGCAAAGAGCCCAACCCGTTACATTGGCCCATCATATGATGGCCTATTTTGAAATGTTTCATCGGGATCGTGAAAGATTAAAAGATACTTACAAACGTACAGATTCTATGCCTCTGGGTTCTGGAGCTTTGGCTGCTACCACATATTCTTTGGATCGTATCTTTGTTGCTCAAAAATTAGATTTTTCTGAAATTACTTATAATAGCCAAGATGGCGTTTCAGACCGAGATTTTTGTATTGAACTGCTTAGCAACTTGTCCATTGTTATGATGCATTTAAGTCGCTTTGCTGAAGAAATCATTCTTTGGTCTTCACATGAATTCGGATTTATTGAATTGGACGATGCTTTTAGTACAGGTAGCAGTATTATGCCACAGAAAAAAAACCCTGATATTGCAGAATTAGTACGAGGTAAAACCGGTCGGGTCTATGGCAGCTTAATAGGAATGTTAACTGTTATGAAAGGATTACCCCTAGCTTATAACAAAGATATGCAAGAAGATAAAGAATTGGTTTTCGATGCCATTGATACAGTAAAAATGTGTCTTCCTATTTTTACTCAAATGTTAGTTACAAGTAATTTTAAAAAACAAGAAATGTACCAAGCAGCTAAAGGTGGTTTTACAAATGCTACGGATGCTGCCGATTATTTGGTTAAAAAAGGAGTTCCTTTTCGAAATGCCCATGAGATCGTTGGAAAACTTGTCTTATACTGTATTAACGAAGAAAAAACCTTAGAGCAATTGTCCTTAGAAGAATATCTGTCTATTTCTCCTGTTTTTGACCAAAACATCTATACTGCCATCTCTTTAGAAGAGTGTGTGAATCGAAGAAAAATTATGGGAGGCCCTTCCAAAGAAATGATGAAAACAGTGATAGAGCAAAACAAAAAAAGATTAAAAACCTTGTAAGGTTTTTAATCTTTTTTAAGTATAAGTGTACTTAATGGAGGAAGCCGAAGAGGAATCGAATACCTACGACCATCCCACTCCCTTTCTTCTGCTTTCATTTTGTTTTCATTCTTCACCCCGCTACCTCCATATTGCAAGTCATCACTATTAAAAACTTCTCGATACACTCCCTCTTCAGGCACACCAACTCGATAATATTCATGGGGCATAGGGGTAAAATTACAGATGATGACTATAAATTCTCCCGTTTGTGGATCTTTACGGATAAAGGAAAGGATACTCGATTGTGCATCTGTATAATTGATCCATTCAAAACCTTCTGGTGTAAAATCATCCTTCCAAAGAGACTGTTCTGTCTGATAAAAATGATTAAGATGTTGCATATACTTCTGTAATTGCCTATGGTAATCATATTCTAACAAGTGCCAATCGATACTTTGATTGGCTTTCCATTCTTCAAATTGTCCTATATCATTTCCCATGAACAACAGTTTTTTCCCCGGATGAGCAAACATAAAACCATACAAAGCTCTAAGGTTAGCAAACTTTTTCCAGTGATCTCCTGGCATTTTACCAATCATAGAACCTTTTCCATGTACAACTTCATCGTGAGAAAAAGGTAAAATAAAATTTTCTGTAAAAGCATACACAAGTCCAAAAGTTACATCATGATGATGATACTTTCGATGTATGGGATCCTTTTGAAAATATCGCAAAACATCATTCATCCATCCCATATTCCACTTAAAACCAAAACCTAATCCTCCTATATCTGTAGGTCTAGAAACATTTGGCCATGCTGTAGATTCTTCCGCTATCATTAAAATACCTGGAAATTGTTGATGGACAATGCTATTTAAATGTTTAAAAAACGCTACTGCTTCTATATTTTCATTGCCTCCAAAACAATTGGGTATCCATTCTCCCTCTGATCGTCCATAATCCAGATATAACATGGAAGCCACCGCATCTACCCTTAATCCATCAACATGATATTCATTCAACCAAAATAAAGCATTTGCTAGTAAAAAATTTTTTACTTCATGCCTGCCATAATTAAAAATCAAAGTCCCCCAATGAGGATGTTCACCTAAACGTGAATCTGCATGTTCATATAGTGCTGTTCCATCAAATTGAATCAATCCATGAGCGTCTTTAGGAAAGTGCGCAGGAACCCAATCTACAATGACTCCTATATCATTTTGATGACAATAATCAATAAAATATTTAAAATCTTTAGGGGTACCAAAACGACTTGTGGGAGCATAGTACCCCGTTACTTGATACCCCCATGAATCATCAAAAGGATGCTCTGCAATAGGCATTAATTCAATGTGAGTATAACCCATTTCCTGTACATAAAGAACTAATTCATGAGCCAATTCTCGATAGGTTAAGCAACGATTTTCCTCTTCTACTTTTCTTTTCCATGATCCTAAATGAACTTCATAAATTGAAATTGGTCGATTTAGCAAGTGATTTTCTCTTCTCTTTTTTAGCCATTTCTCATCTTGCCAATCATAAGAAGATAAAGCAAAGACAATAGAAGCTGTTTGTGGACGGTGTTCATGATAAAAACCATAAGGATCTGCTTTCAGCAACAATTGTTCATCCTGTGTTTTTATTTCATATTTATATTTATCATAGGTCTGTAAGCCTGGAATAAAAAGTTCCCATATTCCTGAATCCCCCAATATTCTCATTCCATGTCTTCTTCCATCCCATCCATTAAAGTCCCCTACAACACTAACCCGCTTGGCATTAGGAGCCCAAACAGCAAACAACACTCCTTCAACACCTTGAATTTCCATAGGGTGAGCACCTAATTTTTCATAAATACGATAATGAGTTCCTTCTCCAAATAAATATAAATCCAAATCTGTCAAAACAGGCATAAAAGAATATGGATCATAAGTCACCCATTTTCTCTCCGTAAAATCCTTGATTTTTAATTGGTATTGGAACCATTTGCTACGCGTAGAAATCAGAACCGTAAAAAATCCTTCTTCATGAATTCTTTCCATCTTATATTTCTTCTTTGGTTCTTTTACATCTAATACAATAATTTCTTTCCCTTGAGGAATAAAAGCATTGACAATCAGTTGATTTTTCCCTTGTATTTCAATTTCATGCATTCCTAAAATATGATGCGGATCTTTATGTTCTCCTCTTATTATGGCTTCCATTTCCATTTTGTTTATCATTTATTTTTTCTCCTTTATATCCTTTCTTTATTTTATATCTTCTGTATATTTTACCACTATTTTCCCAGGATCACAATAACAAATGGATATAAAAGAATTTTAAAAGGTCTTTCTATTTTCCTGAACTTCCAAGTCTACCTGAACCTCGCTCCGATTCCATACCAAGAAGAGTTTCATAAGTTATTTCCTTTACTTGTATTTGTGGAACTCTTTCTAAAGCTGCTTGACAAATGGCTTTTTCATATGGATATACAGTAATCCAATCACTGGAAACGAGAAATGAATTTTGAGCAACATACTCTTTTTTAGCAATCACAATCAGTTTATTCGTTGTATTATTAATAGGTATAAACCATTCTCCACGATATCCTGAATCAATTTGTCCTGCCCGATAAGCCAACCCTTTTGTTCCAGTAGAACCCCTTTCTCGGATACCAATCCGATATTCCTTAGAAAAAGAGCTAGCAATACCTGTAGGTATCAATTTAATAGTATGAGGTATAATCTCTATATAGTCTTCATTAAAGCAAGCATAGATATCATAACAACCATCTTCGTCTCGTTTGGTTGGAATGATTGCATTAGGATTCATTTTCGCAAAATATACATACTTGTCCATAATCATGTCCTTTCTTTTCTGTCTATTGATACTTATCTTCCCTCTTATCCCTTTGAAAATTACCCATCATTTTAGAAATTAGGAAAATCTCTGCTAAAATGATTGAAATGATTCCTTATATAACAAAACAATTTTATTTTGGGATAATGTTTTTTGAACATCAATCACCCTCTGATTGGAGGAGCCTCTAAATTTTAAAGTAAGGTCTCTTTTCTCTTCCATGTATCTTCCATCGATTAAAACATCTGCAAAAGTAAGTAAATTCTTTTTCAAATCATCTGTAACGATTTCCTCAAAAG
>FZPS01000158.1_pt39 | contig 25881 bp, 23 predicted proteins | sample 1817821 | NCBI WGS metagenome assembly FZPS01 (sample SAMEA104158645, study PRJEB21678) | metagenome | place: Germany | collected 2015-04-21 | reverse complement strand
TGACAGACTAATATTCAATTTTGACGATATGATTCAGTTCGGATATTTAGCGCTCAACGACAGTATCTTTGATTAGGTAACAAGCATGATGAAGAACTACATAAACTTTCTTCAAGTAAATTCATAATTAATTTAAAATCTTTGAATACACAAAAGGAAATTCTATCTAAAGTGTTTGCCCTTGCACTCCTGATAACCGCAGGTTACGGAGTGAGCAAAAGTGTGAATGGCAATGCCGATCTTTCTCTGTTGGCATTGAGTAATGTGGAAGCGTTGGCTAACGATGAAGCAACACCATTTTGTTACTCAGGAGGACCGGGAGCTTACTCATGTTCTATAGATGCTGGAGTTAGAATTGCAGGAGTTGGCGTTGCAGGAGGATGTTCGGTTGGTTGCCGTGAGGAATATTATGCATGTTGTTCATTACGTTGTACATGTATCAGTAATTAATAATAATAATAATAATAGCTAATATGAAAGGAAAAAATTATTTATTGATTATGGTTGTCTTTTTAGGTATTTCATGTACTCATGAAGATAACCATACTTTTGATGAAGTACATATAGATTTCAATTCAATAAAAACACTTGATTTATCAAAAGGGAAAGAGATCAATTTGGAAATTTCAGAAAATTCAATTATTAAAAGAATTGATGAGTTACTTATTATAGAAGGTCAACATTATTTTATACGATCAGGTAGTGATCTATTCCTTTTTGGCAATAACGGTATTTTTAAAAACTCAATAGGAAGTAAAGGTAATGGACCTCATGAATTTACCCATTTCAACTCGTTTTTTGTTAAAAACGATATCGTATATATATACGATGCCATGGCTAAAAAAATACTTTCCTATGACTTCAAAGGTAATTTTATAAATGTTGTCTCTTTAAAGCAACATTATACTGATATACTTCCCAATTATATACATCCCATTCAGGATAACAAATTTATTTCAAAAAACACTTTTGGAGGAGAAGATAGGAAAACGCCTTCATATAGCATTCTGGGAAATGATTACACAATTAGGTCACATATAAAAGGACGTTATCTTAAAAATGGAATTACAACTCTCAATAATTTCTTTAGCAACGATGATTATACGCTCTTTTGGGAGCTGATGAACGATACTATTTTTTCGATTGTAAATGATACGACATATGAACAAAAGTATTATGTAAATTTTAATGAAAAAGCCATCCCGCAAAGTATAAAAAAACTTGACCTTTACGACGCAATTGAATTAACTAATAAGCCCGAAAATATAAAGAAATATGCAACCCTTATAAGAAGCGTAAATGAAGATAAATCCTTCTTACGATTCGTGTTTGCTTATAATAAAGAAATTTATTACGTAAAGTATGATAAACACAGTAATGAAGTTCGAACTTACAGACTGACATATAAGGATAGAACAATTGAACCGCTTTTTTATTTATACAATAAAATGATATTTTTTCCTGTAAATAATGCGGATGATAATCTTAATCCTTCTCTCGTAATTTTAGATGAAAGTATTTTATAAGAAATTTGGCTAAGCAAAAAGTTGCATTTATAACTCGAATTCAGGAAATATAAAATACTTAATGAAGAAAAAAATCCTTTCGGGCATATTTGCCCTTGCACTCCCGGTAACCGCAGGTTACGGGGTAAATCAAAGCACAAATTATAATAGACTCATCTTTTCCGAATTGACTCTCGCGAACATCGAGGCACTCGCTCAGCTCGAGGATGGATATGATGAATGTCATTTAGTTTTATATTACATGGATAATTTTTGTTTTTTCATCCGTAAGCTGTAAACGCGAAGGTCAAGCACGACAGGAGTTTGATCTAACTCCCTTGAAAACAATTAATATCCCTGCTAAAATTAGCAAGGATGAGATTGGGGACCTGATGGTGTTGGATTCATACATACCGCTTTCGAATGGAGTACTATTAGGTCGGGTTGAGAGGGTAATTATTTATAATGACAGGATTTACATCCTGGATAACGAACCCAAAATCGTTTGCTTTAACATGAAAGGCAAGGCGTTGTTTACCATTGACGGCAGGGGGGCGGGCCCAACGGAGTATCAGAATTTGAAAGACTTTGCCATTGACGGTGATTCAAAAAAAATTATCGCATTTGATAACGAGAAAAGGGTACTCTTTTTTTATGAATTGAGCTCCGGAAAGTATCTTTCGAGCATTTCAACTCGTTACATGGCGCCTACCGAAATGGGTTTTGTGGATGACAGTTTCTTTTTCAAGAATATGGATACCCGGTTCGAGGTTCAAAAAAAAGCATATGTTTTACTTGCTATACTCCAAGACTGGCGAACAGATAGATTCAATGTTCCTACCTCACGATGCGGTCGCTGATTATAATTTCGACATGAAATCATTCTTTTATAACGATTCCGGGTTGTTTTTCGTACGGCCCTTCGACAATACTGTTTACGCGTTAAGAAACAACCGGATCACTCCTATTTATGAAATAATTCTTCCTAATCCACTACCAATAAGAAAAATTGAAGAAAAGATGAGGCATATTGAACTCCCCAATTCAGGTTACTCTTATGGAATAGGTGACGTGTACATGGCCGGTAATAAACTTCATCTCACCTATACAAAGGATGGTTTTGTTGTAAGTACCTTTTTTGATTTATCGACGAATAATTTTCTGTATAATGGTATAAGGGTTCTGGGAGAAGCTCGGGAAAACCTACCCATTTACTCACTGATAAACGGCGTTTACCGGGGTAAATTTTTCGCGCTCGTCTCCGCATCCTCTATTGTTGAAGCGCGGGGTAATCATCCGGGCTATTTCTCCGGTAATTTACTCAAAATAAAAGAAGACGATAACGACGTGTTGGCTTTTTTCTCTTTTAGAAACTAGATAGTCAATCATTTTCTTCAAATTCCAAGCCGGAGCAGCCAATAATGCATCGATTTGTATGCCTTTTTCGCCCATGAGGTAGTTCTGTTCCATTCGGGAATCTTTTTTCAAATGTCCGATTATCGGTTCAATGTCGGCTCTTGACCTGAACTTCTTGCGTTTCCGGTGTTTTTGATAGGCCGTATCGCTCCTTCTGCTCTGTCGGCGTTGTTTTATCCCTTCCTTTTCTGCGATCGTGTTGCATTTGTCGATCACCTTCTTGCTTAATTTTGCATCCGTTGGAAAGGTGGTATTGTTTTGTTGTACGGTTGTGTCGGACAATACCGATTCGGATTCCTTCTCTGCATCTTTCCCGTGAATCTTCACACCGGAGGCAAAAATCTTTCCCGGTCCTTCCTCTCCGATTCGGTTGCGGAAATGGACAAAATCGCTCGGATCAAACGGAAACTTATGCTCAAAAAATACACTCCCACAGAAATACTGAAAGTAAACATCACGTACCCAGTACTCCGGCAAACGTTCATCTCCCAAATTGTACAAATGCTTGAGCAACATGCACCCCTACCATCATGCGTATCGGTACACTCGGCACTCCCTTATCCGAATAATAAACTCCCGGCTCTTTCTCGAAATAACTCCACTCTATCTTGTTTGCCAAAAGAACCGATTTATGATTCATATCGATAAAATCTTCCAACATAGGACGAAATAAATCCCGCCGGTCTTTTTTCGGTGATTTTCCTGTCATAATTTGCAGCTTTTTTCATCAGAAAGATACCCGATTCGACAGATATAAACAAACATTTTCAGCACTATTTTATTGATATTTAATCGAATAGAATAAATTTAATGAACGACTAATTAAATTAGATCTAACTATGGAATGAAACGCAATCATAGTATAATTTAACTATGAATATGGGTATTTAACTTAAATTATAAGAGGGGAGGTAAAAATAAATGTATATCTTTGAAGCGTTTCGATTGCCAAGTATAATTTTTACCAAAGATTAAATCACTTTAGCCCAAACAGAATCCATGTCGATGATGGCCTCGACAAAAACATACTAAAAGGAGAATTAGTTGCAGATGGTACCACAACATACGTATATGGAGGTGGAAAGACTCATTGCAAATCAGGTGGAACGACCAGTGTACAGCAAGGTACTGTCCGCCTTTCTCTATGTAACATCTGAATTTGACTTTAAGAGCCAGTATCAGAATAAAAATTAAGTCTTTGAGAATTGAATATAGGTATTTGTTTTCATAACTGGTATAGAAAGAGAGGGTGAAAATCACATTGTGATACACCCTCTTAATTAGTAACAATTCAAACAAATAGAACAGATGAATAAACATGTAATTTTACTGGCGTTGATTGCTGTTTTCCTTTTTCACGGATGTAAAGGTAAACCTGAAAGTAACAACTCGGTACAAAGTCTCAATATTAAACTTGATCTTCAAAAAAAGATGAAAAGTATTCATGATATTGAATTAATAAAGGAGGTGGAAATTGTTAATCTTGATTGTGATGAAGTGATCATAGGCAATATAGATAAAGTGATAAGATTTGATTCGATGATCTACCTCATGGATAAATATCAGAACAAGAGTATTTATATTTTTGATATTGACGGCAATTACATTTCTACAATTTTCAACCACGGGAACGGACCGGAAGACTACCTGCAGTTAACTGACATCTTTATAGATCCAGAAGATTCAACACTGAATGTGTTAAGCAGAATAGATAATAAGCTTTTCAAATATGACCTGAAAGGTGAAAAATTGCTTTCGCTTAAAAAAACTCCTAAATCATTCACTTCCATGCAGAAAACGCCCAATGGATATTTGGGATATATGTCTAACTGGATTCAGGATCCTGATGCACCATTCAATGTCTGGTTGATGAATAAGGAACTGGAAATTACAGGACATTACTTTGAAATTGACAATATATTGCAAAGCAGGAGCTATGCTAAGGGCTATGCATTTTCCAAGTATTGTAACACATACTACTATATTACTCCCCTTGATTATCATATATATGTGTTCGAGAATGGAAATGTGGAGGTAAAATACCAATATGACTTGGGTAATTACCAAATATCTGATAACCTGAAAACAGAGATGTTAAACGATGAAAGGCGTCGGGAATTGGTAAACAGGTATGTCCATCGTTTCTATAATTTTCAAGAAACTGGAAAGCATGTGGTTGTCCATTTTATTTTTCAGGGGCAGAATTTAGTGGCAGTATATAATAAAAAGACGAAAAGTGCTGAAGTCGTTAGGTTGAGTCCTTACGAAGGGAAGTATTTTATCCCATTTGGGGAAATAATTGGCTTTGATCAAAAAACCATCTACACAACAATCGAAGCATCAAATTTGAAACGGATATGGGACGGAAAAGATGCACACAATAACTTTGAGGAAAAATACCCAACGCAAATTAATAATCTGAGGAGAAAGATTAAATCAATCAGAGAAGACGGAAATCCCTTTTTGGTGCTCTATTCCATTAACTAAAACAATAAAAATCTTTAAATTAACCACATATTGCATATATAAATGGAAAACAAAACTTTTGGTAGGAAAAACAGAATTGAGAAAGAATTCAAATTGTTTTTTAGTTGTTCTATTAGTTCTCGTATGTTTGCAGAATTAACACAAAGAGGATAAAGTTCTTTGACATCAATCAAGCGAAAGAGATACTTTTGTATAAAAAGACACAGGAAAAGAATGGATTAGCAAAGAAAACTAGATAGTCAATCCTTAAAAAGTCTGTTTTTAATCGGGCAGTGTATAAAAGTTTGGGTGAAGGAGCAATCGAAAAATGAAACAAAGAAAATCCTCTTTGAGTTTTTCCATCATTTTCTTCAAATTCCAAGCCGGAGCAGCCAATAATGCATCGATTTGTATGCCTTTTTCGCCCATGAGGTAGTTCTGTTCCATTCGGGAATCTTTTTTCAAATGTCCGATTATCGGTTCAATGTCGGCTCTTGACCTGAACTTCTTGCGTTTCCGGTGTTTTTGATAGGCCGTATCGCTCCTTCTGCTCTGTCGGCGTTGTTTTATCCCTTCCTTTTCTGCGATCGTGTTGCATTTGTCGATCACCTTCTTGCTTAATTTTGCATCCGTTGGAAAGGTGGTATTGTTTTGTTGTACGGTTGTGTCGGACAATACCGATTCGGATTCCTTCTCTGCATCTTTCCCGTGAATCTTCACACCGGAGGCAAAAATCTTTCCCGGTCCTTCCTCTCCGATTCGGTTGCGGAAATGGACAAAATCGCTCGGATCAAACGGAAACTTATGCTCAAAAAATACACTCCCACAGAAATACTGAAAGTAAACATCACGTACCCAGTACTCCGGCAAACGTTCATCTCCCAAATTGTACAAATGCTTGAGCAACATGCACCCCTACCATCATGCGTATCGGTACACTCGGCACTCCCTTATCCGAATAATAAACTCCCGGCTCTTTCTCGAAATAACTCCACTCTATCTTGTTTGCCAAAAGAACCGATTTATGATTCATATCGATAAAATCTTCCAACATAGGACGAAATAAATCCCGCCGGTCTTTTTTCGGTGATTTTCCTGTCATAATTTGCAGCTTTTTTCATCAGAAAGATACCCGATTCGACAGATATAAACAAACATTTTCAGCACTATTTTATTGATATTTAATCGAATAGAATAAATTTAATGAACGACTAATTAAATTAGATCTAACTATGGAATGAAACGCAATCATAGTATAATTTAACTATGAATATGGGTATTTAACTTAAATTATAAGAGGGGAGGTAAAAATAAATGTATATCTTTGAAGCGTTTCGATTGCCAAGTATAATTTTTACCAAAGATTAAATCACTTTAGCCCAAACAGAATCCATGTCGATGATGGCCTCGACAAAAACATACAAGGTAGCAGAAGCAAAAAGATTTTGACAAAAAGAGAGATAACCTACAGGGCAGAAAATTTTGTTATGAAGAAAAAAATTCTTTCGGGTATATTTGCCCTTGCACTCCCGATAACCGCAGGTTACGGAGTGAGCAAAAGTATGAATGACAATGCCAATGCCGATCTTTCTTTGTTGGCATTGAGTAATGTGGAGGCGTTGGCTCAGGATGAAACCGGGGAAGATGATTGTATATCTAGACAATCAATAGTGGGGCAATCAATAGTGTGTCCTGGCATGGGGTATACTATCTGGGTTACCGTGTATGATTTTGAATGTTTTGGATCCGGAGGAACATGTAATGGAATGGCAGGATTTGTAGGTTCCACGTGCTCGGGATATCCTTATCCTCCATTAACCGAACAAACCAAAAGGTGTGGTTCATAGAAAATATTGCCAATTTGCACAACCATCTTCTTTAATGTTTTCACAGTCATTGGGGCTTTGAAGCCTCAATGACTGAATTTACAAACAGTCTTTGATATTTTATGAAAAAGATTACCATCATCACAATTGCTTTCCTTTTTTTTATCACGGGTTGTGGTAAAAACAGAAATATTGATCAACTGGATAACGCGATTTACGAAGTAGACCTTGATAAACTTGAGGGCAAAAGCACAGGGAAAATGTCACTCTACTTCAAATCCGTAACACCAATATTTTTAGAGACAAATGATAGTTGCTTGATCAGACAAGTGGACGGAATTCAGGTATCCGGAGATTATTTATTTATCCTGGACAGAAAATCACGCAACCTGTTTTCTTTTAACAAAAAAGGGAAATTGGCAGGGAAAATTGGCAACATGGGGCGAGGTCCCGGAGAATACGGTTATATCTCTGACTTTACCATTGATAGTCAAAACAACATCATTTACATTTATGACACAAATAATTCTAAAATTCAATCATACAATTTTAATGGTGAATTCATCAAATCCATTCCGATTGATGAACAAATGCATTTGAAAACAGCACATCTTCAATATACAGATAAAGGTTTTTTTGCCGACTATGGCTTTTTCGGAGCACCAACAGAGGGTGATAACCCATTACTGATCAATTTACAGACCCAATCAGGCAAAATAGAAAAAAAATTCTTATCTTCAAGTAAAGATAACATGGGTTTCCAACTCATTGTCTATAAAGATTTGGGTTACTTTTATTGCAGAAACGGCGAAAAACCCTGTTACTCACCGCTCTATTCCAATACAATATATTCCTTGAGTAATCACGTAAAACCTTATTTCAGATTGAAAAGTAATAGAGTGCTGAAAAAAGAAGATTTAAAAGGATTTGACTCCAATGATGTTGATTATCTTAGTAATATTCCACATTTAAATAAAATATCATCGATTCAGAACTTTTTCGAAATCGGGTCCTATCTTATTTGTGATTATTTGGACTACTATTATAAACGTACGGTCATTTACAACAAGGAGACCCAAAAAAGCAGCTTATATGATATCCTTTTTGATGATCTCTTTTACAACTCTCCAAACGAGTATGTATATCATTACCTTGGCTGCGCAGATGAGAAGGGAATATATGCTTATACGCGCTTAGATGATATGCCTAAACTCATCGAATATTTAAAAAATGGCTTTGTCAGTTATGCATTTGATGACGAAGAATTGGAGTGTATAAACAACACATCAGATGATTCAAATCCCATCTTGTTTTATTATGAAATGAAATAAAACAGTCTCTCACTGCTTTTCATCCATTGAAAACTGCATTCAGAGACAACTAGGTAACAGTATTACGTTCTTTCCAGCTATATCTCCCCATCTCAATTGCAGGCAGAGAGCAATCCATTCAGGATGTCCTGCAGCAGACACTGGTATATGGTTATCCGGAAGGCGACAGGTCGCAGTCCATCCGTGTGCCACTGGCTTCGCTGGTCTCCTTGACACCCGGTGAGGACATCAAAACAATCATTGCCGGAAAGAACGGGGAATATATCCCACTTTACTATTTCCAACCCCGCCAGCCGGAAATGTTGATGGAGAAGACACGTAAAACCATCCGGCAGGAGAATGCGTGGAATGTGGCATTTTCCGGCAGTTTCTTTTCCAACAGACAGATGCTGAAAGAACTGGTGATCATCCTCCTGGTTTCTATCCTGTTGATGTATGCGAATCAGTATTTAAAAAATGAGTCCCCTTTAAAGTTGCAATTTGAAGTTTAAAAAATAAGTTTGTTGATTTTACCTTTCCGGTTTTTATAGAAAGAGGAAGTAAAAAATCAATCACGATAAAAAGTTTCTCCATAATGGAGCTCTTTATATGGCGAAAATCGGTTATCAAACGATTTTCATGCGCTCTTTGACCTGTTGTTATCAGATAATTTCCAAGTCGGACATGGTTTATCCATAAACATCTGGCGAAAGTAAACAATTTGTGCTTGAACAAGCCCCTGTATCGTGTTTTGTTGTTCCTGGTATGAAAACAATACTGAAAGATGGCTGCCTCCACACTGTAGCCCTTTACCTTTTGGTTTCCTTTTTCCCGATAATCGGCATCTGGGTCATTGTGGTTTTGAACGCTTTTGGCCGCGATACCTTGAAACGGAACAGTTGGTCGCCGGTGAGCTGTTCGAAGCTCTTTTCCATCAGGTTTACACCATGCCGGTTTTCGTATTCGCAAATGCGTCTTCTCAGTAAATAATAGGTATCGATAGAGGGTACAACATCGCTTAGAGAGAAAAGGCCCAATGCCTTGCGCACCAGCAGATCGAATTGGCATTTTTCAAACAGATCTTCATCACTGCAGCCGAAGCCTTCCTTGATAATGGACATGACGATAATATGTCCTTTGATGATAGTTACTTCGTTCTGTTGACAGATTTGACAAATCAACTCTCGCAACCGTTCTGCTAAGGGACCAACCATAATAGGCTTTCGATATTTAGTGATCCAAACAATATGATATTTAATATCATAACGGGTATGTGAGCCACTTTTGTATGATTGTATAGCTTTTTTTACAAAAGTAACAATTTTTCTCCGCCTAAAGGCGGGGGATTTCACCCATCCCAGAATTATAAATTGAAGAATGGCTATATATCCATTGTACAGTCGTTATATTGTAGGGTGGAGCATCTCCAATAGTTTGGAAGCAAAAGCATCGATTGCGGTGATGGAACAGGCCGTGAAAGATTATGGCAAGCCGGAGATGATCAATTCCGATCAGGGCAGCTAATTTACCTGCGAAGAAAGGGAGGGTTTTAATAACCAGAATAACTCTTTGACTTATTTTCGGTTATATAACACCCCATCATCATTATCAGAAATTATGATAAAAAATCAATTAAAAAATGACCAAAAGTGGTCCTAAAAATGGGGAGTACCTCATTGCATTTAAATCAAGTAATATCCCATTTATTCCTTTGATTATAAATTACGAAATAATATAAATCATGAAACAAAAAAAACTATTTATTTTCATACAACTATTTACCGTTCTATCGGCATGCGATTTTGATAATAAAAACACACACATCATTACAGAATTTTCTAAGAAAAAAGAAATTGAAATTACAGTAATTGAAACAGCACCGGTAATATTGGCCCCGGAAGAAATGTTCATTATGAATGATCAAATATGGGTATTTCAGAGTAAAAAAGATTCTTTGTTTGACGTGTTTGCACTACCAAATTGTAATTATTTGTTTTCTACAGGAAGAAAAGGACAGGGACCTGACGAATTCATTTTTCCGATTGGGAAAACAATACAAACCAATGATTCGGGGTTCACCATACTGGATGCAAACTTTATTAAATTTGTTAGCTGTCAATCCAATGGAGCTTTACATATAACTCATTCTATTAAAACCTTTGACCACTTGGCTGTGAATGGATTTATCAGATTGAATGATTCTTTGGTTTGTGCCTTTACAGGTTGTGCAACAGGAAGTAGTAATGATTTTGAATATCAGATGAAGAATTTATATAGTAAAAAGGTTATAGAATTTAGTTCATATCCAAAACTTACTACAAAAGAATATGAAGGAGAACAAAGATGCCAAATATACTATAAACATTTGACTGCAAATCCAAATGAAAGAAAAATGGCTGCATTCTATAGTTTTTTTAAATATTTCAGGATTTACTCTTATGATGGAGTGTTAGAAAAAGAGGGTTTCGTTAAGATTCCTCCCTATAAATATCAATCTGAGAATGTAGAAGGCTGGACAAAGAGAAAAATATATTATGGAAAGCCGGTAGCTACCGAAAAATACATTTATGTTCCATGTATGGGAAATGAAATACAAGTGTGGGATTGGAATGGAAATCCAATTATTCAGTTTTCATTAAACCAAACATTTTGTACATTTGCTGTGTCAGAGAATAGAAAAAAGATCTATTTGATTTCTGCTAATGAAGATGATTACAATAAAATTTTCACCTTTGACATATCACACCTTTATTAAATGAGTCCACTCCGAAAAATCCATTTTAATGATTTTACAATTTGTAAGATATTGAATTCTATGAAGAAATTGCTAAATTTTATCAGCGTAGGTTGACTGGATTAGCATGAAAAAAACCGAACTGGCTTATCAAGATGTATATTCCAGTCAACCTTACCCAAAAAGAAATAACAATTATGAGTCATATTCGATATATTCTTATTATTTTAATCACACTCCAAATATCCTGCAGAGGATATCAAAAAGAATTAAGCAAGAATGAAGCCGATTTTGAAGTTGATGTTGACACATTGGTGAATAAAGGGGTCGCTTCGATTTCTTCCTATTTTAAATCTGTAAAACCTATTATATTAGAAACATCTGAAAATAATCTAATAAAATCGATCGATGCCATTCAGGTAACAAATGACTATATCTTTATTTTAGACAGACAATACAAAAAACTTTACTGCTTTAATAAAGCAGGCAAATTTATAAGAAAGATAGGACGTCCTGGAAATGGCCCGGGAGAATTCAATAATATTTCAGATTTTACAATCGTAGAAGATGATAAATTAATTTTTGTTCTTGATAATTATGCATCAAAGATTCATTCATATAAATTCACGGGGGAGCATATTTCTTCAATTAATATCGACAATACAATTGATGGCATTTTCGGGCATATACAATACAGCAACAATCAATTATTCACAGACTATCAACCAAATAAGATTTCACCAAAAGAAGCAACTCCATTATTGATAAAAATCGATATTAATTCAGGAAAACTATTAGATGAATACCTTTCATCTGAGATACATAATCTGGGGTTCCAATTAATCACATTTAAAAACAACAGCTATTTTTACTCAAAAAACAGTCACTCTCCCTATTATGCACCTATTTATTCCCATACCGTTTTTTCCATAGAAAATAATATTACTCCATATTTCCAAATTAAAAGCAACAGGCTATTAAAAAAGGATGATCTCCAGGGCCTCAATCTTTCTAATCCCGGAGTTATAGCTGATATTAATAATTTAGATAAAATAAAATCAATATTGAATTTCTTAGAAACAGAAAACTATATCATTTGTGAATATTCGGATGGATATAAATTAAATACAATTGTTTTTTCCAAAACAAATAAAGTTGCAAATTTATATGAGGGTTTTTTTGACGATTATGTTTACAGAACTTTTCATGAATCAATTCCCCATTATTTTGCTTGTTCAGATAAAAAAGGCGTGTATGCTTATATGAATATTAATGATGTCCCCCTATTCATTGATTATTATGAATCAGGAAAAATAAAGTTTAATTTTGAACAATTTCAAATTGACATAACTCAAAAATTATCAGAGGACTCCAATCCTTTATTATTCTATTATGAACTTAAAGAATAATTTTCACGGAAAGATAGAATTACCAATGAAATATATTATCCATTTTTCTGTTTTCTTATTTATTCTGTTTTGTAGTTGCATTGACAAAAGACAGAGTGAATTGCAGCAGGCCTTACTATTATCAGGAGAAAATAGGACGGAACTGGAAAAAGTATTGAAACGTTATTCCATTGATCCTTCCGTCAGTCTGAAATATAAAGCTGCATGCTTTATTATACTTTCTTTGACCATGATACCCCAAGTGACGGATGGACAAGGGCTTGATCTGGGAAATCCTGAAAAAATAACGGAGATCATATATTCACCCCGGAATTACGATAATTACATCAAAAAAGAAGACAGATACGAACTGCTCATGAGCGACAGGCAGGGTATGTTGAATATTATATAAAAGTGTCTAATATTTTTACTTGGGCACTTTTTAAAAATTTTATCCAAATGAAGACTTTCATAAAATATTTTTTTCTTATAATTTCTATCTGTTATTCTTGTACGGAAAGAAAAGTTCAAAATTCAAATGAAATTATTGTTGATTACAAAGCAAATGATGTAATTAAAGCATCTTCTTTTATTGAAAATTTCAAAATTGTAAAACTTTCAACAGATAACGATCATTTGATTCACCAAATTTCAAAAATCGAATATATAAATGGAAAGATATACATATTGGATATTCCAAGTAATTGTATATTTATTTTCGATGAGAGCGGAAAATTTGACAAAAAATTAGAAAAAGTAGGTGCTGGACCCGGTGAATATATTCAAATAACCGATTTTTTTGTAGATGATAAACATTTATTTGTTATAGATTTTACACAACAGGTGATATTGGCATACGATGATGATTTAAATTATATCCAAAAAACCAACTTCAAATCGTTTGGTAGTAGATTAATTAATCACAATAACTTTTTTTGGATTTATAATGAGCCTGCAGGTAAAAATCTTGATTACCAATTTTCATTATTGAATGAAAAAGGAAAACTACTAACTGAATTTTTATCAAGAAATTCTGTTAATCATTTATTTAATTGGGCTGAAGCTAATGTTTTTTATACGACAAATGGAGAAGAAAAATATTTATCTCCCCGATACAACGACACAATATATCGTATTTCAAATAATACTATACAGCCGGAGTTTATTGTTAATTTTAAAGATCGTAAATTCCCGAGCAATGAAAATATAAATAATTATAATATTGCAGATTTGAATTTCCCTTTTCTAGTAAAAAACAATTTTTATATTTCTAAGAAATATTTAATCTTTGATTACATACTTGGAAGGAAAAGACATTTTTGTATTTATGATAAGGATAAGAATATGAATATGTCAGGTTTAATAGATAATGATTTAATAGACAATTTTCGTTTTTTCCCCAGATGGGGCAATGGCAATTATCTCATAGAAGAGTTGAGTCCTGAAATTTTATTGGAAGGATTTAAAGAATCACCTCAATTTAAAAATTTTTCAAATATTGAAATTGATGACAATCCTCTCATTATTATTTACAAATTAAAAGAAAAGTAATCAAAACAATCAAGCTGAAATCGATAGTTTTGTATAAATGCAAACTTAAACAGAAATGTTAATTTTGTGAGTCTGAAAAAAAAGAGCACATTATGACAAAGCATTCAATAAGAATACATGCGGATATTTTAGTCTGCATCTTTTTTGCTTGCACGGCATTCTATTACAATTATCGGGAGAATTTATCTCCTGATTGTTTTTTATTTGTCATTCAACTGTGTACCTTTTGGTTTATCCTGAGGATTTTAGTTCACTTTTTCCCTATCCTTAAAACAGGGATGCCCTACCTTATTTTATTGGCAGGTTTGGTGGAAGCAATTTGGGGTTTAGGACAACTCTACGGTTACTTTCCATCGAAACATGCCTTATTCAAAACTACCGGCTCGTTTCTCAATCCGGGTCCTTATGGCGGATTTATTGCCTTGATGTTTCCTTTGGCTCTGCATTATGGGTTGTATAATAAACAAAAAAATAAATTCCTGTCCGGTTTTTCTCTTTTAACAGGTATCGTCTGTTTTATGGTTTTTCCCGCAACCCTCAGTCGAACGGCATGGATTGCAGCCATCACGGGATGCCTTTTTGTTCTGTTGTTCGATACCCATTTATCTTCTCGCTTACGCGTTTTTCGGCAACACCGAAAAAGATGGTTTATTCTTGGTATCGCGATTTTGTGCATCACAATAGCCGGAAGTTTGTACGGCACTTATTTGCTGAAAAAAGATTCGGCTGACGGACGCTTCTTTATGTGGAAAATCACCACCTTGGCCATTAAAGAATCGCCCCTTAAAGGAAAAGGGTTAGGCAGTTTTCCCGCTGCTTATGCAAAAGCGCAAATGGATTATTTCAAAAGCGGTAAAGGTACCGAAACGGAAAAAAGGGTAGCCGGAAGTCCTGAATATGCTTTCAACGAATATCTTCAAATCTTTCTGGAAGAAGGGTTATTGGGAATATTACTATTTCTTCTGCTTAGCGTTGTCATCGTAAAGGAAGGGATTAAAAACAACCAAATCGGGGCGGCGGGAAGTTTTGTCGCCTTATCCGTTTTCGCCCTCGCCTCTTATCCGTATCAACTGTGGGAGTTTCCGGTTGTTTGGCTTATTCTGGGCATAATTTGCACAACGAATGGCAATACCCATACAAAAAAGAAAAAATGGGTTCCTCTTCTTTTATTTATGGTCGTCTTAGGTAGCATTTCTTTTTTCTGCGGCAAACAGCAAAAAGAATATTACCAAGCAAAAAAAGAATGGAAAAAACTGCAAGTTCTCTATCCCATGAAAGCATACGAATCTGTTGTAGATGATTATACTAAATTATATCCGAAGTTGCATTATGAACCCAAATTCGTTTTTGAATATGCCCAATCGTTAAATGATGCCGGACAATTACAAAAAGCCGACAGTATCTTGAGCAGGGGTTTGAGAATAAGTTGCGACCCGATGTTTTATAATGTGAAAGGGCGAAATTATCATGAAATGGGAAAATACCGCGAAGCGGAAGAGTGTTACAGAAATTCTATCTATGTGTTGCCGGAAAGGATTTATCCCTATTACTTGCTCACCAAATTGTATGCCGATCCTGCAAATTACCAACCCCTTAAGATGCGGAAGGCGGCTGTTGCCGTACTTGAAAAAGAGCCTAAAGTTCATTCTCCCGCAATTGAAGAAATGAGAGCCGAAGTGAAAACCATATTGAAAGAAAAAGGAGGGATTTTATGATCAGGCATCGGAACATAATGCGAAAAACAGGACAAGTTTTACTGAATGTTTTCTATTATTCGTCTATTGTCGTATTCAGTATCCTCTTATTGCGTATATTTGTTGTGGGATCGTACAGGATACCGACAGATTCCATGGAGCCCGGAATTGTGCCGGGTGATTATATCCTGGTGAATAAGTTGGCTTACGGTGCCCGTTTGTTTGACGTTTTTGATGCGGTGGAAGGAAAACCGGTAACCGTCAGACGCGTTCCGGGATACACGAAAATTAAGAATAACGATATCGTTGTTTTTCATATGCCTCATCCCCACTCATGGAATAAAATCGAAATGGATATGTCCAAATATTTCATTAAACGGTGTATCGGGATACCGGGCGATACATTACGAATCGTTAACGGGATTTATATCGTCAACTCCGATACTGCCAAACGATTAGGCAATTATAAAGAAGAAGTCGCTTTAAGCCGGATAACAAAGGAAATGTTGCCTGAAGGGGTATATCGCGCTTTCCCCGGCGATTCCGTTTTAAACTGGAACATAAAAAATTTCGGTCCTTTGTATATTCCCCAAAAAGGAGATCGGGTGGTTCTCGACCGGACAAATTCGTTATTATACAAAAAAATTATCGAATGGGAGAAAGGTTGTTTCCTGGAATTCAGGAACGATACGTTGTGGGAGAACAAGAAACCATTGTCAACCTATACTTTTTTACATCATTACTATTTTATGGCGGGCGATAAAGTGATCAATTCACAAGACTCCCGTTATTGGGGATTGCTTCCCGATGATCTTATTGTGGGTAAGGCATGGCTAATCCGGAAATCCGTCGATCCTTATTCCGGTAAATTAAGATGGAATCGTATAATGAAGAGAATCAAATAAAAATTTCTATATTTGCCCATAAACTTTTGAAAATGACATGAACCGCATTTGTTTGATAGCTTGTGCAATTTTCGTTTCTTTTTGTCTGCTTTCATGCAATAGCAGTAAAAAAGACGAACCGGAAGAAACCGTTCAGGAACTCTTACCCGATAAACCGGCTGAAGTAACCGTAATGACCCTTACCTCCAAAAATTTTGAGCATGAACTGGTCAGCAACGGAAAAATAACGGCCAAATCTCTTGCCGAATTGAAATTCCAAACTTCGGAAGTCATTTCACAGATCTTCGTGAAAAACGGTGATCGCGTAACCGGCGGACAGCGTATTGCCGCACTCGATACGTATGCGCTTGCCAATCGGGTTAATCAGGCAAAAGATGCACTGGATCGCAGTAAACTGGAATATCAGGATATCCTGATCGGCCAGGGGTATTTACTGGATAATCTGGCGGCCGTACCGAAAGAGGTGGATGAACTGGCTAAAATAAAAAGCGGCTACAATACAGCTCAAACCCAATACGATATGGCCGTGTATGACTTGAAACAGGCTACCCTTATTGCACCCATAGACGGTGTTGTGGCCAACCTGTTCGCCAAAACAAACATGCTTTCTTCACCATCCGAAGTATTTTGCAACATCATCGATACCCGCAACATGGAAGTTACTTTTCCCATATTGGAAAACGAACTGCAATATATTAAGGTGGGAAACAAAATAAAAACGACTCCCTTTTCCATGCCCGACATAACCGTGAACGGCCATATCAACGAGATAAATCCGATGGTCGATGAAAACGGGATGGTGCAGGTGAAGGCATCGCTCGATTACCACCCCCAACTGTTTGAGGGAATGAATGTGAAAGTAAGTATTTTCAGACCGGTCGGGAAACAATGGGTGGTACCTAAAACTGCGGTGGTGTTGCGGACGGGAAAACAGGTGGTGTTTACCGTGAAAGACGGCAAGGCGATATGGAATTACGTGCAAACCGGATTGGAAAATGCTACCGAATATACCATTACAAGCGAAACGTTGAAAGAAGGCGATCAGGTTATTATCAGCGGAAATGTCAATCTGGCGCATGAATCTCCCGTAATCGTTATCGAAGATTAATCATGATAAAAGCTGTTCTACAACGTCCCGTATCCATTCTGATGCTTTTTCTGGCATGTGTCATATTGGGGATCATTACCTACTTTACTTTGCCGGTCTCCTTATTGCCGGATATAGCCATTCCGGAAATCACGGTTCAGGTAACCGGAGAAAACACATCGGCCAGGGAATTGGAAAATACGGCCGTTAAACCCATTCGACGACAACTTATGCAGGTTGGGAAATTGCGGGATATCAAAAGTGAAACGCGTGACGGTTACGCCATTATCCGCCTGAAATTTGATTACGGAACCAATACCGATCTGGCTTTTATCGAGGTCAATGAAAAAATCGACGCCGCGATGAACAGTCTTCCGCGCGATTTCCGACGTCCGAGAGTCATCAAAGCCAGTGCAACCGATTTACCTGTATTTTACCTTAACCTCAGTTTGAAAGACGATGTACCTTATGAACAAACCGATGAACAAAAATTTCTTGCGTTATCGGAATTTGCCGATAATGTGGTAAAACGTCGCATCGAACAGTTGCCCGAAGTGGCGATGGCCGACATGACGGGACTCATGTACAAACACCTTCAACTTGTTCCCGATTTCAATAAAATGGAATCGGCTTCCATCACTTTAAACGATATCGAAAACGTACTTTCGGCCAATAATATAGAACCCGGAAGCATGACCGTGCGTGACGGTTATTACGAATACAACATTAAATTCTCATCGCTGTTGCGCACACCGGAAGATGTACGCAATATCTATCTGGAAAAGGATGGACGTATTTTTCAACTCAAAGACCTGGCAAAGATAGATGTGGTGCGTCAATCGGAAACGGGAATGTCCATGGTCAACGGAAAACGGGCTGTTACCATCGGAATCATCAAGCAAGCGGATGAGACTATAAAGAACCTGAGAAAATCGTTGGATGCCACCCTGAAAGATCTCGAAAAAAGCTATCCCGATATTGAATATACGGTTAATCGCAATCAAACCGAATTGCTGGATTATACCATCTCCAATCTGCAACAAAATCTCCTGCTGGGGTTTTTGCTGGTTTTTATGGTTGCCATCTTGTTTTTAGGAGATGCCCGATCGCCGTTTATCATCGGCATCAGCATGACCACAGCACTCATAACCACCTTCATTTTCTTTTTTATTTTCGGTCAGTCCATGAATATCATTACCCTTTCGGGATTAATCCTTGCATTGGGAAATATGATCGACAGCTCCATTGTGGTTACCGATATCATTACGCAATACCGAAAACAGGGATATGCGTTGGATGATGCTTGCGAAAAAGGCACTACAGAAGTTATTTTACCCATTTTGAGTTCCACCTTGACAACCGTAGCCGTCTTTCTACCGCTGGTATTTATGAGCGGCATTGCCGGTGCTATTTTTGCGGCCGAAGCTTTTGCGGTAACCGTCGGAATGCTTATTTCCTATGTAACGGGTATCATTTTGCTCCCTGTTTTGTATAAAGTGGCTTACGGAAAAACGTTCACGAAAAAGAACATCAGCGGTTTTTTCGCAAAGACTCAACAAAAAATAGATGGCGTCATTTTTCCGCTTTATGACAAGGGACTTGCGTATGTTTTCAGAAATAAAACGTTATTTTATCTGTTGCTGATTGTTTCTATTCCGCTGTGCGTGTTGCTTTTTACCGTAATGCCCAAATCTTCGATGCCTCATTTGGATTACGTGGAAACCATTGCAATGGTAGAATGGAACGAAAACATCCACGTGGACGAAAATGCCCGTCGCATTTCGGAAATGTTGCAGTCCGTGAAAAATCAGGCCTCGGAAAATGCATGTTATGTAGGACAAAGACAATATCTGCTGGAAAAAGATAACGAACTGACCATTACGGAAGCGCAATTGTATTTCAAGACAGAAAAGTCTTCCCAAATCGATCCGCTTGAAAAGCAACTTTCCCATTGGATAAATCAACATTATCCCGATGCAGTGATTACCTTTTCTCCTCCCGAAAACGTGTTCGAGAAAATATTCGATACAGGGGAAGCAGAGGTGATTGCAGAACTCTATCTTCAAAACAAGGAATTGACCCCCGATCCGACTTCAATCCGGACGATCGGAGCCAAATTGCAGGAAATTACCGGAGAACCAACAGAAAATATTCCTTTTGAACAACAATACATCATCATGCCCGATAGAGAAAAATTAGTGTTGTATGGGGTGGACCAAAATAATGTATATCAAACATTGAAAACGGCTTTTCACGATAATCAGATTGCCACCTTGCGTTCTTTCCAGCAATACCTGCCAATTTCGGTATCCGGTAAACAACAAACCATTCAAGATGTACTGCAAAAAACACTGGTGTATGGAACGTCGGCAGACAAAGGGCAAATCGTACGCGTCCCCCTTGCCTCTCTTGTAACTGTATCCCTGGGCGAGGATGTTAAAACCATCGTTGCAGGGAAAAACGGCGAATACATTCCTTTCTATTATTATCGGACGGACAATCCCGAAATCCTTATGAAAAAAGCAGAAAAAACAATCGAAAAAGACGGCATGTGGGATGTGTCTTTTTCGGGTAATTTTTTTGCCAATAAACAAATGCTGAATGAATTGGTCGTTATCCTGCTGGTTTCCATTTTATTAATGTATTTCATTCTTTCTTCCCAATTCGAAAATTTTCTGCAACCGCTGATCGTACTGGCCGAAATACCCATCGATATTGCCTTTGCATTACTCGTCCTCTGGTTTACGGGCAACACGTTGAATCTGATGAGTGTTATCGGCATTGTGGTTTCGGTTGGTATAGTTATCAATGATTCCATTTTAAAAATCGATTTGATTAATCAACTACGCAAAGAAGGAATGCCTTTAATGGAAGCTATTCATACGGCAGGAATCAGGCGTTTACGGGCTATTTTGATGACATCGCTGACCTCTATTATTGCCATGATTCCGATCTTATTCACTTTTGATATGGGATCTGAACTGCAAAAACCGTTGGCCGTTGCCATGATTACCGCCATGATCATCGGCACATTGGTAAGTGTATTTATTATCCCCTTGGTTTATTGGAAAATTTACAACAAAGGGGTTGAGGAAGAAAAAACAATCCATTAGATAAAATTGACATGAAACGCAACTATTTACTTTTAGCGGCTCTTATCGTAAGTTATACAGGATATGTTCATTCGCAGGAAAAATACATCGAATTGAATTTACAACAAACGGTAGAATTAGCCAATGATAGTTCGTTAGCGGCTTTTCGGGCAAAAAACAGCTATATGGCGAGCTATTGGGAATTCAGAACATTCAGAGCGAACCGGTTGCCGTCGCTCTCCCTTTATATGACGCCCATACGGTATAACAGAAACTATACGAGTCGATACGATTCCGAACAAAATATCGATATTTACCGCCGTCAGCAATCGCTATACAGTTATGGAAACTTGGCAATCCAACAAAATCTTGACCTTACGGGCGGTACCTTCTTTATCGATTCGGAGTTGGGATATATCCGCAATTTCGGGGAACAGACATACAGCCAATTTACCAGCGTTCCTATCCGTGTGGGTTACCGGCAGGATCTGATCGGTTACAATCCCTTCAAATGGGAAAAAAGGATTGCGCCCATAAAATACGAAAAAGCACAAAAGGAACTCATTTATCAGTTGGAACAAACCGCCGAAACGGCCAGTGCCTATTTTTTCGATCTTGCCATGGCACAAGCGGAGTATGAGCTGGCGAAAGAAAATTTGGCCAATTCAGATACCCTGTATCGCATAGGGGAAGAAAAATTCAAAATTGCTTCCATCGACAGGGCCGATCTGCTGACTTTAAAATTGGACCGGGTAAATGCGCAGAACAGTCTGCAAAATGCCGAAATCGATCTCAAACGGGCAATGTTCGCTCTTGCTGCCTACCTCAATCTCGACAAGAACACTACGATTAAACTCAACCTTCCGGATTATCCCAAAGAAATGTTCATCACGGTAGATGATGCCTTGATGTACGCCAAAGATAATAATCCGCAATATCTGGAATCCAAACAGCAAATCCTGCAATCGGAACAAACGTTGGAAAAAACAAAAATAGAAGCCTTCTTTAATGCCGGATTATCGGCAAGCATAGGGTTCAATCAGGTTGCGGAAAGTTTCCGGAAAGTATATCAGGACCCCCTTCAACAGGATATTGTTTCGCTAACCTTATCCATTCCGCTTGTTGACTGGGGTGTGCGAAAAGGGAAACACAACATGGCAAAAAATAACCTGAACATCACCAAACTCACTACGCAGGAAAACGAAATACGATTGGAAGAGGATGTCATCATGACAGTGGGAGATTTTACGGTTCAACAACAGCTCATTCACAGTGCGGAGGAAGCTCTGGAACTGGCAAAACTGGCGTATGATCAAACCAAGGAGCGATTTATTATCGGCAAAGCCGATATAAACAGCCTGACACTTTCGACCACCAGACGACAAGAAGCGCAACGAAATTATATTTCGGCTTTGAAAAATTACTGGCAGAGCTATTTCAAAATACGAAAACTTACGTTGTATGATTTTGAGAAGAAAATGCCGATCATCTCTTCGTTCGACTGGGGATCCATTTATAATTAAATTCATTTGTTTTGTCGAATAAAAGGAACATATCGTCATTTGCCGTCATCGTTCTGTTTATAGCAGCGGCTCTGATAGGGATATCGCTTATACCGTTTTTGCCTGTAAAGCTGTCCCCTTCTCGCTCTTTGCCAAGCATTACGATAAATTTCGCGATGCCCAATAATGCTGCCCGCGTGGTGGAAATGGAGGCGACTTCAAAACTCGAAGCCATGTTGGCACGAATAAAAGGAATAAAAAATATGTATTCCACATCGGGCAACGGCTGGGGCAGAATCACCATTGAACTGGATAAACATACGCCGATTGATATTGCCCGATTCGAAGCTTCATCCATTATTCGTCAAACATGGCCGGAATTGCCCCGTGAAGTGTCTTACCCTACCCTTTCCGTCAATCGTCCCGATGAAGAAGCATCTCGCCCCTTCATGACCTACACTGTAAATTCTGCCGCCACCCCCATTGTCATCCAACGATACACGGAAAATGTCATCAAAACGGAATTGAGCAATATTCAAGGATTATATAAAATAGAGGTGAGTGGAGCCACGCCGATGGAATGGCAACTGGAGTACGATAACGACCTGCTGGAAACCCTCGGCGTTACCGTAAACGATATTCGCAATGCCATTTCTCTTTATTATTCTACAGCATTTTTGGGAATGGCCGAAACCCGACTGTCGGAAGATTCCCATTCGTGGATAAGAATCATGCTGACCTCCGATGTAAAAGAAAATACGTTTGATCCCACCGTTATTTTCGTAACCAACAAAGATGGTGCCCTCATTCGGCTGGATCAGTTGGTGAAAGTTATTCATGCCGAGCAAGAACCCTTAAGTTATTATCGTATCAACGGCTTAAATTCCATCTACCTCTCTCTTACGGCTGAAGAATCGGCCAACCAACTCCGCTTAAGCAAAGAGGTAAAAAAAACGATAGATCGCCTCAGGCAATCGTTGCCCCCGGGATACGAAATATATATCAATTACGATGCTACAGATTATATTCAAGCCGAATTGAACAAAATATATTTTCGCAGTTGCCTAACTATTCTCATCCTCTTGTTGTTCGTATTGCTCGTAACCCGAAATTTCCGTTACCTTTTTCTTATTGCCGTCAGTCTTTTTATCGACATCGCCGTTGCCATCATTTTTTATCACCTCTTCAAACTGGAAATTCAACTTTATTCATTGGCAGGAATAACGATCTCATTGAGCCTGATCATCGACAATGCCATCATCATGACGGATCACGTGATGCACAAAGGTAACCGAAATGCTTTTATGCCTATTTTGGCTGCAACGTTGACCACCATAGGTGCACTTTCCATGATTTTCCTGTTGGATGAGAGCATACGCTTAAATCTACAGGATTTTGCGGCGGTTGTGATGATCAACCTCTTCGTGTCGTTGTTTGTGGCATTGTTATTTGTTCCTTCCCTGATGGAAAGGATCCACTTGACAAAACGTCCACGAAGAAAGTCGCGTTTTTCCGGTAAGTTTTCTGCGCCACGGTTAACCGTAAAATTCACCCACGGATATGAAAAAATGATCCGTTTCCTCAGTCGCAAAAAATGGATCGCTTTCACGTGCATTGTATTGCTGTTTGGATTGCCTGTATTTTTGTTGCCCGATAAAATAGAGAAGAAGACCAAATTTGCAGAAAAATACAATGCGATCATGGAAAATACTACTTTTAAGGAAAAAATAAAACCGGTGATAGACAAAGCCTTAGGCGGAACATTGCGGTTGTTTGTAGAGAAAGTGTATGAGGGAAGTTACTTTACACGCAGCGATGAAGTGGTACTCACCATCACGGCTTCCATGCCCAACGGAACCACCCTTTCACAAATGAACGACCTGATCACGAAAATGGAGCGTTACCTCAGCAGCTTTTCCGAGATACGGCAATTCCAAACCAGCATACCCAATGCACGCAGAGCTTCAATTAATGTATTTTTTAAAAAAGAGGCGGAACATAGTGGTTTTCCTTATCAGTTAAAAAGCAATGTCATCAGCAAAGCATTGGAATTAGGTGGCGGCAGCTGGGGAATTTACGGATTGCAGGATCAAGGATTCAGCAACGATGTGCGTGAGTTTGCAGGACAATACAGGGTAAAACTTTACGGGTACAATTACGATGAACTGGCGGCGTGGGCCGATACCCTGAAACAGCGGTTGCTCTCTTACCGTCGGATCAAAGAAGTGATCATTAATTCCAATTTCTCCTGGTACAAAGACGATTATCAGGAATATTCCTTTCAACTGAACAAAGAACGATTGGCTGCACAAGGCATATTTCCCGGTGAATTGTTTGCATCGTTACAACCGTTGTTTGCCCGAAATGTTTGGGCTGGTTCTGTGATCATCAACAGCGAAAGAGAAGATATTGTGCTCAACAGCAAACAGGCAAAGGATTATGATATTTGGGCTTTACGGCATAGGGGCAGACAGATCGGGAATCGTTTTTACAAATTAAATGATGTAGCCGACATATCCAAAGGACAAGCTCCCCAAGAGGTGGGAAAAGAAAATCAACAATACCGCCTGGTGGTTCAATATGATTACATCGGCTCCAACACACAAGGTGAGAAAATACTCGATAGGGAAATTGAAGAACTCAACACACGTCTACCCATGGGTTATACCGCTCAAAAGGAAAGCAGTTCGTGGAGCTGGGGTAAAAAATTGAACAAACAGTACTGGTTGATCGGATTATTAATCGTTATCATCTTTTTTACGACTTCCATTCTTTTCAATTCCGTAAAACAACCGCTGGCAGTTATTTTTATCATTCCGATTTCTTTCATCGGGGTTTTCCTGACTTTTTATGGGTTTAAACTGAATTTCGATCAGGGGGGATTCGCTTCGTTTATTTTATTGGCGGGAATAACCGTAAATGCCGGTATTTATATCCTGCATGAATACAATCAGGTGAGGAAACAGAAACCATTGTTATCCCCTCTTAGGGCCTATTTAAAAGCATGGAACTCAAAAATAATTCCCATTTTTCTAACGGTCCTTTCTACGATGATCGGATTTGTTCCTTTCATGATAGGAACACAAAAAGAAGCGTTCTGGTTTCCCTTGGCAGCAGGAACCATCGGAGGATTGGCGATGTCCATCCTCGGGATATTTATTTTCCTGCCGTTACTTCTCTTGAAAAAAGATCAACAACAGTAAACAATAATTTGCAGTTTTAACAAACTGCTTTTACAGCGTTCTTGCCGGCATGTAGCCATTTCGAAGCAAACTTTTTCTTAATCGATACGTTCAAAGCCGGTATAAGGTACCAATACGCCGGGAATGCGGATACCGTCGGGCGTTTGGTTGTTTTCCAGCAAGGCAGCCACAATACGGGGTAAGGCCAAAGCACTGCCGTTGA
>FZPS01000051.1_pt62 | contig 25895 bp, 24 predicted proteins | sample 1817821 | NCBI WGS metagenome assembly FZPS01 (sample SAMEA104158645, study PRJEB21678) | metagenome | place: Germany | collected 2015-04-21 | reverse complement strand
AGCCACCGTCCCGTCGCTTAAAAACTCACATATTTGTAAGTATATTACAGAATATTTCTTTCTTTTTCGCAAATTCACCCCTGGGGTGATTACAAAAAGAATAAAGCTTACTACAATGATAGTGACAGTATAATAATACTATAAAAACATAAGGAGGAGTTATGCAGTGACAGATTTAAATGTGCCAGAAAGCGCCAGTTTTGATCCGGCCGATATTGAGAAGAACAAGGTGATTGCAGGACTTTCTTATATTCTCTTTTTCCTGCCCCTGATCGCCTGCCCGGACTCAAAGTTTGGCCGGTTCCATGCCAATCAAGCTTTACTACTTTTAATCCTTGCTATAGCAGGCAACATTATCTTAACCATCATTCCGGTTATTGGGTGGATACTTTTGCCTTTCTTTGGTATTTTAGTTTTTGTATTATTCCTTATAGGTTTAATCAACGGGTTAAGCGGCAAAGCCAAAGAGCTCCCGGTAATCGGAAAATACAGACTGCTAAAATAATCTGCGGCCAGGGATTATACTGTTAAGAGGTGTTTTAGCTTTGAAAAAAGTCTTTGTTCCCGTGGTTTGTCTGTTAATGCTGCTGCCAATTGCTACCGGCTGCGGGGTTAAGGAAAAAATAAGCAGAGAAATCACAGAAGGAATTATTAATAAAGTTACTGACGGTGCGGATATTGATCTCAACGAAGGAGCGTTCACTATTACCGGTGAAGACGGTGAAAAATTAACAATAGGCTCGGCCAAGTGGCCGGAAGACCAGGCAGCAGCCATGCTTCCCAAGCTAAACAAAGGGGAAATTGCGTCTGTTATGAATTCCGCTGATGCCTGTATTATTACGATCAATGATATTTCTGAAAAAGATTATGATCAATACGTCAAAACACTGGAAAAGGAAGGTTTTGTAAATGATGCAATCATATTAGACGAAGATAATAATAAGAGCTATTTTGCTTACTTAGACGATAAAGCAACTGTTGCCGTTTCTTACTATATTCCAGATAAATTTCTCACAATCAGTTTAGAAAAGTTTAATGAATAACAGTCATCGGGCAGCCCTTTAACCCAAGCCTGCCAGAGTAAGCCATGAGCAGGAATTTGCCATACCTTTATTCTTACAATAACACAGGTATGCAAACAGAACAATCTTTTTTTTCAAACTCTAATCCAGTAGGTGCCGGGAGCTTTCAAGCCCCGGCCCGCTAACGTGCCGGAGAAAATATAAAAAGGCACAGTAAAAAAAGGAGTGTTGTGCATGTTGCTATTCGGTGCTAACAAGCAAAGGTTGAAGATAATTGCATTAATTATAGCCGTGTTGCTGATTTTATTTCAGGTTGGCTGCGGCAAGGACAATAATGCCGGCAATAAACCGGAAGGTCCCGGTGCAGAGCAGGAGGGTGAAGTAAGCATAGGCGAAGAAAACGAGCCGGACGCATCTGGCGAGAACGCTGCGGGGCAAAAAGAAGAGCCGGCCGCGCCCAAGATTGGCACGGCATCCGATTCGTTTGCCGCATATGTCGAGGCAAAAGGCACCCTCTCCACCCTTCTCGTGGACGCCCTGTCAAGCAATCCCGATTTGGGAATGGAAGTATTGAATCTGATGGGTGTGGCAATGGTTGATTTACTGGTAATGCCTGCCGGCTTCATAGGTCTTGAGCCGGAAGCGGTTATGAGCGGCATGAAGTTCATGGGCGCCACAGATATAGAGTACGAGGGAAGCGGCAATCAAAGTGCGTTAAGCTATACAGCCGAAGACGGTACAAAATATCGGTTTAATGGCACGTACGATGCAAAAGCAGATAAGCTTGTCTGCCGGGTAACCTCAGGTGAAGATGACGGTGTTTATTATGAGTATCAAAAGATGCCGTATGGCTATGTCGGGCAGGCCTATGCTCTTGAAGGCGGCACTGTCACTGAACTATATCAAATCGTTGTACATGAAGAAGGCGGTGCTATAGGTCTTGCCTATAACACTGAAAAGCCCGCAGCCCTGACAGGCAGCGAATCCAGGGATTTCCCCAAAAACTGCCCGGCGTGGTATGCGATTGACGGCACCACGGTCACCGGTGTGGCAAGCAACGGCACAGAGTTTAACTACGAGTATACCCCGTAAAACTCGGCAATGTCTTTCGGGAATTAACCACTGTACGCCTGGACAATAATCCAAAATCCGGTTCAACAGTATAAAAACCAAGAAGCCCGCTACAGGGCTTCTTTTCTTTTTCTTTAGTCATGAACTCCTTTGCAGAAGGCAGCAGTACATCCGGACTACTTCAGCTTGTTTAAAGAAAACTGCAATCGGAAATAATTATCTGCTGCGTCTTCGTCAGTTAGCAAGTAGCCCGGTACATCTATATACCCAGAATATTTAACATGACAGGCAATCTCAACGCTGTATTCGGAAAACTCAAAACTCTCAAAGGAATATTGTTCGATTTACTTGGCTATCCGTCTGGATGAAAACAAACCTGCTTCCTCCTGGGAGGCAGCAAAGGACAGTGCGGCCAGAATCATGTGTGTCTTGTAATTGGACCAATTAATCCAGCCTTCCCAAGCTGCCCCTGTGCACAAGATTGACGTTGAAGACAAACATAAGCAAAACCGCCCACAGGGCTCTGTAAATGCCAAGGTCAAGCATCCTGGACAAAAACCTTCGCCAGGGGTAATACACCTGCGCAATTTCGCCATCCATAAAGACAAGGTCCGGGCTTGCGGTTTCTCTTTCATACTCCCTGCTCAATACAGTACACCCTTTCTCCATTGCTACCCTATTCTATAAAAGCTGTTCATGGTCAAACACTTCTAAATCCCAACCTTTCAAACATCATACATATTAGTATAAAACCTGCACAGCCGCAAAACCGTCTTTTTGCTTACGGAAGAATGGCTCCCTGTTTCAGCAATTCGCTTCTTAATGCGGCAAAGTCAACATTTCTGACACCGGTACCTTCTTTTACGGCAAGGGCGGCTGCCGTCCCGGCCGCCTGACCGAAACACATGCAGTGCGGGATTAGATTAAAAAACTCACTGAATTCGTGATCGGCGGAAAAGGCGCGGCAGGCTACAAGCAGTCCTTCCGTTTCCTTCGGTATCAGTGACCGGTAAGGAATATAGGTCCTGGGATAGCGCAGCGACATCTCGCCGCGGTCGTTATCTGCAAAAATGGCAATTGTATCATCAAAGGGCCGGTCCGTATCTATGTCCTTTGCGGTAAGAAAATATTCGCCGACGATTCTGCGCCCTCCGGATGTGCCAAGCTGCGGCGCTGTAAGCATGATGAAGCTTTTTTCAAAGCCCGGCATGTATTTGCGCAAGAGTTCCCAGGTCCTGACGGACTGATTTCTTGTTTTCACATCAACATAAGTCATCTCTTCCGCATCCGTCTGATGTAAAGAACCTATCAGACGATGGATCCAGACTACACCTTCCTGCTGTTTGAGCAGTCCCCTGCAGAAGTACGGCCAACCCCCCATGTCAATTATTTCCAGGGTCACTTCTTCATACTTTTCCGGCTCGGAATTTACAAAGTCATCATATTTTTTGAGATCGACATTGGCAAGCCAGTAAACAAAGCCAAACTGGGCAATTCTGGAGCCCGGCACCATATAGTCCGTTGTTTCGGTCCCGGTTCCCGGCAGAAGATCCCCGTCGCCTGTGCAGTCGATCACAACTTTGCCGAGGAGCGCCTGCCTCCCCGATTTGTTTTCCACGATAACTCCCTTGACTGTATTGCCTTCCATTATGGGTTCCGTCACCCAGGTATGCAAGAGCAGTTCAGCCCCGGCTTCCAAAACCAGCGTGTTCATCTCATCCTTGGCAACCTCCGGGTCAATGACTGCCGTATACAATACGACATATTTTCCCTCTTTGTTTTTCCTGATATAAAAATGCATCATATTTGCTTTAAGGTATGTATCGACAACCTCTTTCTCACTTTTACCCCAAAAGCGTTTCTCAGGGAAGCACGCTGCACCGCGCGCAGCCAGCCTGTCTATAACTTCCTGGCAAAAACCGCCTATTAACTGCTCCCCGTAAATATCGCTTAAATTCGGGATAATATTTACCAAACCGCCGGTAGACATGCCGCCAAGATGACCGTATCTTTCAATGAGAATCGTACCGGCTCCGCTTCTTGCTGCCGACACTGCGGCTGCAATGCCGCCCGGCCCCCCGCCGACCACAATAACGTCCGTTTCGCGTATCACCTTAACTTCACGTTCAGCTTCACTAATTGTTTTTGCCGTGGCAATACCCTTTTTTTCAATCTGCACCGGCATGCTGTAGTCATGATAAACTTCCGAACCGTATTCAACCATGTATGTACCTCCTCTATATCAATCTTTATATAGCAATACATAATCAATCCCTTTGGCATCTCACTGCGGCTCAATCCTGACGGGATCTTTCGGCAACGGGTTTTAAATCCCCTGCCTATGCCTGCCGGGTTGTGAGTTATTTTCCTGTAAAAGAACTGAAAACGGCAATGGCAAAGTTTTAATAATTCTTACTTGACAAATAAAAACAGAAGTGCTATTTTGGATGTTAGATATTCCTAACTTTTGTGCAATAACAAGCGGGATAGAGCTTTTTACTTCCTTTTTCTTTGTTCTTTAGAGCAGTTCATTGCCGGACAAATGATTCAGCATTTGCAGAAATGAAGGTGAAAGGTAATGGGGAACAAACAAATACTGCCGCTGTCCGACCTTCCCCAAGGTCTGAGTGGGCGGGTGGTAAGAATTGACGGGGGTTTGGGGATAAAACAGCGCCTGGAAGCCATGGGAGTTTTGCCCGGAGTTACTGTAACAAAGAAAAATACTGTTTTTGGCCACGGGCCTTCAATTATCAGCGTAGCCGGCAGCGAACTGGCAATAGGATACGGGAAAACGCAAAAGATCTGGGTGGAGGTGGAGGAATGTGAAGATTCTTCTCGTCGGCAACCCTAATGTCGGCAAGAGCCTGGTTTTTTCGCAGCTAACCGGCTTGAATGTGACCGCCTCCAACTACCCGGGCACAACTGTAGAGTTTTACCGCGGCTACATGGGAAAAGGGGAAGACCGGCATGAAATTATTGACGTTCCGGGCATGTACAGCATGGAACCAACCTGCGAGGCGGAACAAGTTGCCCGGAAAATGCTTAATTATGGAGACGTCATTATTAATGTACTGGATGCCACCAATCTGGAACGCAATTTAAATCTCACACTGCAGCTGGCCGCCTGCCGGAAACCAATGGTGGTTGCCCTGAATTTCTGGGATGAAGCCAAACAGAAAGGAATTGGAATCAACACCGGAAAATTGGAAAGCATCCTGGGGGTGCCCGTTATCCCGGTTAGCGCCGTTACCGGTGAGGGACTGAAAACGATGGTTGACCGTCTGAAAGAAGCCCGCGTCCCTCCTTTTTTAATTGACAAAGCGGATGAGCGCTGGGAAAAAATCGGTACTGTCATCCGGGAAGTTCAGACTCTGCGCCACCGTCATCCGACTCTCCTTGAACATCTGCAAAATATGAGCTTTCACCCTGTATACGGCTTTTTAACCGGTGTCGCGGTTTTGCTTGTTTCTATTTTTTTGATTATATTCATCGGTGAATTTTTAATTGGCATTATAGAATTACTGCTGACACGGTGGTATCTGCCGCTTATCGAAAAATTAAGCCCTCTTCTGGGAGGAGAAGGCCTTTTTCATGACGTTCTAATCGGTAAATTAATTGACGGCACAATCAACCTGGAGGAATCACTCGGGCTTTTAACTACCGGGGTTTATGTGGCCTTTGGCGTTGTCCTCCCCTATATTTCCATCTTTTATTTTATCCTTGGCTTCTGGGAAGATTTTGGCTACCTGCCGCGTTTGGCCGTTCTGATGGACCGGATAATGCACCGCATTGGCCTGCACGGTTTTGCCGTTGTTCCACTAATTCTGGCCTTCGGCTGCAATGTCCCGGGGGTTTTGGCCCTGCGCAACCTGGAAAGCCGCAGGGAAAAGTTTATTGCCGCAACCATAATGGCCATAGGAATTCCTTGCATGGCCCAATCATCAATCATCATCGGCCTGGTGGGGAAACACGGGCTCTCCTACCTTTTGCTGGTTTTTGCCTTTCTCTTTTTTATCTGGACGGTGCTTGGCATATTCGGCAACTGTTTTATCCAAGGGCATACGCCTTCGCTTCTGATGGAAATTCCCCCCTACCGCCTGCCACGGGCATCGGTGCAGTTAAAGAAACTGAAAATGAGAGTAACGGCTTTCCTAACCGAAGCCATACCTTTCGTTTTCGGAAGCATTCTGCTGGTCGATCTTTTGCATGCCCTTGGAGTAATTAACTGGATAGCGCGCCTTATTGCCCCCGTAATCAGTGGGCTGTGGGGCCTGCCGGAGACAGTAACGTCTACGTTGATGATCGGTTTTCTGCGGAAGGACGTTGCCGTTGCCCTTCTGGAAGCGTTAACTCTGACTCCTGCCCAATTAACCATCACCGCCCTTATTTTGACCCTGTATTTCCCCTGTGCCGCAACCTTTGCCGTTATTATGAGAGAACTGGGGCTTAAGGACACGCTTAAAGCCATAGGCATAATGCTAACCGTTACCCTGCTCTCGGGAACATTTCTCAGTCTGACACTGGACAGGCTGTTGCCTCCACAGGCTTTGGTGGTCCTGCTTGTCGCCGCTTCCATTGTACTGGCAGTACTGGCGGCAAAAAAAAATGACCCGGAGGACTTTGAAGATTTTCCCGGGACATAAATTTTTTCGGAACAAACAATGTACAGCTGTTAGCCAGAATCTGCCGCAACAGCCACTGCTTGCTCCGGATTGATTATAAACAATCCATTCCTATTTTCGAAAACTGTACCTGAAATGATCTCTACAACCTGCCGGTTTGTTAGCCTGGGGTTAGCCTGCATTATTAAAGCGGCAACCCCTGCAATATAGGGCGTTGCCCAACTATCGCCACCTGTACTATAGAGCTCGTATTTTGTGTCTCCTCGCCACGATGCCAGAACCCGCGGCTCAACCGGCACCCATATTGGAACATAGCCTGCTTCCATACTGCGTTGGTTTCTTTCACTAGCAATTTCTGCGGCAGGCCGGCCTTGTTACTCCACTACTTCAGGTTGAACAGTATAATTATTAATGTCATCCCTGGAACCACCCTTAATCAGAGCAGCGTTATAGACCGCTAAAACGGGGTCCGTAAAATACGGATAGGTTGATGTGAACACTAATATACCGGCGTCTTGTGCATCCCGGATTGCTGCGGTAAACCTGTCTCCTCCATCCTGCTCACGGAATCCGCCAGACAAAGGCTTGTACTTGCTTGTATGTCTGTTATTTGCCTGCGGCTGCGATTTCTTTTCTGACAAGACCGGCGAAAATGCGATAAATAGATTCATCGGTTGAGGTAAAGACGTTAAAGACCGCGCGTTTGATTGTTGAATCCTGCTCAAGGAACTTCTTGACCTGGGCGACGGCAATTTCCGCCGCTTTTTCTTTGGGGAAGCGGAATACCCCGGTAGAAATGCAGCAAAAGGCAATGCTGCGGCAGTGGTATTCGGCCGCCAGCTTCAGACAGGCTTCGTAGCAGGAAGCAAGAAGGTCACAGTCCTGCTGCGTCAGCGGGTGGTCAATGACGGGCCCTACGGTATGCAAAATATATTTGGCCGGGAGGTTAAAGCCCGGTGTAATTTTGGCCCGGCCGGCCGGTTCCGGGTGCCCCTGTTTTACCATCATTTCATGGCAGTACAGCCTGAGCTGGATGCCGCTGTAGGTGTGGATACAGTTGTCAATGCAGTCATGGCAGGGCTGCCAGCAGCCTTCCATCCGGCTGTTGGCGGCATTGACTATGGCGTCGATTTTCAGTGTGGTAATATCCCCTTTCCAGATGACAAGACGGGGGTCGGAAGGTACACTTTCCAGCTTATCCGCATCGACTATTCCCCGCTCCGCAATCAGATCCTGCAAATATGCATCCTGAATTTTCAAGAATTCTTCACTGACGGGCCTTGGGGGCCGGACATTCATCAGTGAGCGCAGCAGCCGCCATTGCTGCTCCCGCCCGCCAGGTATTTCTATATTTTTGTAACGCGAATTTTCTTTCAGCAATTCCTGGATTAAGTACAGCCTTCTTTCGTCCTGGGTCATGACTGCTCCTTTCCGAGAGCCAGGTAAAGGCTTCCTATGACATCTGCAGCGTCGTAGGGCATTTCGGTTGCAGCATGTTTTATTTCTTCCGGAACCATGGGATAGCCGCCGTGCCCCGGCCATTCCTTGTATTCTTTGTTGATCCTGAACAAATGGGCATTATTATGGATATAGGTTAAACGCTCAAAAGGCCAGCGAATGACAACAGGCGTATTGAAGCCTACTCCCAGTTCGATTCCTTTTACTCTCTGCCATAAAGTTTATTGTAGTATTCCAGGGAATAATGATAAAGCTCGTCGCGCGCAGTTTTTTCCTGTTCCGGATTAGGGGATTCAGTCATAATCCAGCACATTACACGCCCGGTTTCACCGTAGCGATCCACAAAATCGCGGACGGCCCTGCGAATTTCAGCTTCCTTCCAGCCAGGTTTCAACCGGAGCGGGAAGGCAAAGGTCATTTCCTTTCCATAGCGGGTGTACAAATAATCGGGATCGTTAATCTCAAATTGCGGGGTCCACATATCAATTCCCATTTCAATCATCATGGGGACATACTGGATGTTTTTCCCGCAGGAATGGAGTTCAATAAATTTTCCCTGGCTTTTTACATAATCTAAGAAGCGCTTTGTCGCCGGCATAATCTGCCTGCGGAACATCTCGTTGGAAAAGAAGCCGGAGATTTGCGTCCCCCAGTCGTCATGATACAATACCCCGTCCACCCGGCCGTAATATTTAAAAACGTAGCTGCAGCATTCGATTTTATAGTCCGCCATCTTCTGAAAGAATTCTTCCAGCAATTCCGGTTCTTCGTAAAAAGCCAGCAGGCATTCATCGAAGGGAATCAATTCGTGCAGGCGTTCAAAAATGCCTTCCACACACTCATAAATATGCGCCCTGTCCGGGTCAAGCATCTTTTGTATTTTTTCACCGTCAGTTTTGAAATCCACCAGCGACAAATCGGGCCATTCAAGTTCCTCTTTCCATTTTGAGAATTCGGATATTGTCCTGGTTCCCGGTTTGGTTATCATGCCGCCGGCCGATTCCACCATTACCCAATAAACACCCCACCAGTCATAGCCGTCAACTTCCGGAACAGGGTGTTCCTCTATGGCATCCGGCCAAATAATATCCGATTCATAAAAATATGCCGGCATCCAATAAGGCTTGTTCCCTTTGACACAGCGTATATAGTTGTCTCTGGCGCTGATGACCCTCTTTTCAATGGGTTCTTTGGGTCTTTGCATAAGCCAGGGAAGACTTCCCGGTGCCTGCCATTCCTTGGAATAATCCCGGTTGGCTGCTCTTTGCATAAATCTCCCCATCTCTCCGTACTCCTTTCAGTTTGTTATAAATGGCTTCCTCTTTTCCCTCTCAGTATAATCACATTATATCATGGAAAAAAACAATCCGCACACAGTTGCAGGGAAGAAGGCTTGTCTGCAGAAAGTATATTTGTGGCAAAGATTTGACAAACACCAGGAATATTGAAAGATTTTAGCAACTGCCGGTATCATGGAACACCTGCATGTATTTTGGTTGCTTGCAGGGAAAGGAGGCAAATTGTTTTTCAGTGTTTTGTTTCCCACCAAGGAACAACATGACCGGCCGCGGCGGCAAAGCGAGCCGGAGTATTTTCAGGATCTGCACCTTAACCGGGTTTTCGACTCCATTTTGATGAGAGAAGAAGCCTTTGGCAAAAAAGTCCAAATGGATTTCGGGCTGAAGGATGTCTTTTACACGCCGCTGCAGGACCCGGAGGTTATCTCCTATCGCCAGGAAGTGCTGCGCGAACTGGAAGACGACAGTCTCCGCACAATGTTTACCGCTTTTGCAAATGAGATCTACGCGGTCAGTGAAACTCTGAAAGAAATCCGCACTTTAATTGCTACCATGGAAAAGGAATATGACAACTATCTAACGCGCGGTCGGTTTTTGCATTGTGTGGAAAGGTACTGCAACACGATCTCAGCATTTTCTTCAGAGATTGCGAAAAGAAGCTTCCGTTCTGCCGGGCTGCGCCGTTTTGCGGAACACCTGGAACAGTACGAGGCTTCGGAGGAATTTAATAAAATGCAGAATCACTACAGGCGGCTGCGCAGCAAACTGTCATCTGTCGAGTTCTGTGTGCTTATCCAAAACGATACAATCCGCATTCGCCGCTATGAAGGGCAGGCAGACCACGCCAGGGAACTGCTCTCCCTTTTGGCAAGATTCACCCGGGAGGAGTCAGAAAAATACAGCGTCAGGCACATAGAAGAAATGCCTGATATCCGCATGGAAGCAACTATACTGGACATGGTAGCAGAGCTGTATAAGGATATTTTTGCGGACTTTAAAAAATTCTGCCTGCAATATAAAAACTTCGACGATGAGACCATTTTCCGCTTCTGCCGTGAAATACAGTTTTACCTCCTGTGGCTGAATTATATAATGCCCCTGCGCCGGCGCGGCCTTTCTTTTTGCTACCCCAAGCTCTGCAAAAGCGCAGAACATCTTTACTGCATCGACGGCTTTGACCTGGCACTGGCCCAAAAGAATATCAATAAGCCGGATATTGTTGTGACAAATGACTTTGAAATGAAAAGTCCCGAACACATCTTTGTTATAACGGGGGCCAACCAGGGCGGGAAAACCACTTTTGCCCGCGCATTCGGCCAGCTGCATTACCTGGCTGCTCTCGGCCTTTGCGTGCCGGGACGCAGGGCGGCACTGTACCTGTGCGACAAAATCCTGACCCATTTCGAGCGTGAAGAGGACCTGTCCGAGCTAAGCGGCAAACTGCAGGACGATCTGCTCCGCCTGCACAGACTGCTGGACTTGGCTACCCGGCAGAGCATTATCATAATCAACGAGATATTCAGTTCAACTACGCTCAGGGATGCCCTTTTCCTCGGCAAGCGTATGATGGAAGATCTCGTTGAGCTGGGTGCGCCTGCCATAGTTGTCACCTTCCTTGATGACCTGGCAAGACACGGTCCGGAAACTGTGAGCATGATGAGTATTGTCAAGGACGACGGCAGCGCCGAGCGGACATTTAGAATTATGCGCAAGCCCCCTGACGGCCTTGCCTATGCCATTCAACTGCTTAGAAAACACGGGCTTTCATATGAACAATTGTCCGGGAGGCTTGCCAAATGAAAATCTGTTTGTTGTTTCAGGAACACTGCTCTGATAAACCCTTTATACAGTGCAGTACTCCCACTTATTTAAATACCGATCTGGAACTCGGGCGAATATTGGAACATATGGCAGACGGCGACAGTACAATTCAGAAAAGCTGCGAAGAAGCGCTTTTTTGTCCCCTGCAATCCCCGGAAGCCATCAAACACCGCCAGGCGGTACTGCAAGACGCCTTCCAAAACCCGGACGCCGTGAGAAAACTCTACAAAACAGTAGCCGGCATCGATAGTATCCCAGCATTTTTCTCGTCACCTGCACGTGTTCTGGAAAACTTTTATGCTGCTGTAAAGTTATTGGCTGCCTACACAAAGACACTGCTGGATTTGCGCAATACTGCGGAGAAAACCCTGAAAAACGTTCAGTCTGCCGGATTCCGGCACCTGCTTGACACCCTGCGCCGGGAAATGACCGATGAGTATTTTTCCGAAGTGCAAAAACACTTAAATGAACTAAAAAACGAAGACATCTTGTTTAGCGCAAAACTGGGCGGCGACCTGCGCATAGTGGACTACACCCTGCGCCGTATGGAAAAGGGCTCCTGGCTGCGCTGGAGGCTGTCCCCGTCCTATACCGTAAAATCCGAAGAAAGACTTTACGAGTTTGAAGACCTGCGTAGGCGCCGCGGGCATGCCGTCAGCGAAGCAAAAAACATTCTGCTGCAGGCCGCCAGGTTCCTGCAAAGCTTCCTGGCTACACTGCAAAAAGAACTGGCTTTTTATGTCGGCTGCCTTAACCTGGCCGATAAAATGCGCAGCTTGGGCATGCCGGTCTGCATCCCCACCCTGCTGCCGCACGACAGCTATGAACGTTCATGGCGCGGGCTTTATGATATGAGCCTCGCGCTGGCCACAGGCTCCACCGTTGTCGGCAATGACCTGGAAGCCGCAGGCAAGCGCCTGTATCTTATCACCGGGGCAAACCAGGGCGGAAAATCAACTTTTCTCCGCAGTATAGGACAGGCGCAGCTCATGGCACAGTGCGGGATGCTCGTCGGGGCGGAAAGCTTCACCGCACCTGTGCGCCGCGAAGTTTTAACCCATTTCAAAAAGGAAGAAGATGCCTGGATGAAAAGCGGCAAGCTGGACGAAGAACTTGAACGCATGGACATTATTGCCGGCCGCCTGCAGCGCGGCTCCCTGGTATTGTTTAACGAATCATTTGCCTCCACCAACGAGCCGGAAGGCTCGGAGATCTGCTGCCAAATTACACGCTCGCTTGTGGAAAACGATGTGGAAGTATTTGCAGTAACACACCTCTATACATATGCCTCCGCCTTTCTTGGGGATAGCGGAACACAGTTTTTGCTCGCAGAACGCCTTGAAGACAGCAGGCGTACTTTTAAAATCCTGCCCGGCGAGCCTCTGGAAACGGCTTACGGGGAAGATCTCTACAAAAAAATTTTCGGCTCGTAATTTTTGAGCAATAAAAACAGCTGACATATTACCCGGGGTTGATAGCCCGGCAAAACAATTGATCTTTTCATGGAGGATTAGATTATGGATGAAATACTGGTAAAAGGGAAAACGCTGCCTGAAGCATATCATAAGTCCATCCTGCAACTTTACACTAAAGGCCGCATCACCGATTGCCCCGATTACAGGCAAAAACAAAAGGAATGCAGTATGACTATATACGTTGAAGAACCGCTTGCCGAACCCATGATCAGCAAGCTGTTTATCGGAGGCTTTGAAGAACTTGAGCAGTATCGCCAGGAGATACTTGACGGAATTCTTGATTTCCTGATAGGCCACGGCTGGGATTATACTTATCACAACAGAATTGAAAAGCAGTTGCCCTTCATTTACCGGGAGTTAAGAAGAAACCCTGACAGCCGCAGGGCGGTTATTGACATCAGGGACTGGGAACACGATACAAGGGAAGGGAACACCTCCCCGGCCTGCCTGCAGCATATCCAGTACTTTATCCGTGACGGCAAGCTGCACTGCAAGATACTAATGCGCAGCAATGATGCGCCTGAAGCGGCATTTATGAATATGTTTGCTTTTATCATGCTCCAGGAGCGTGTCGCAGGCAACCTTGGCTGCAAAGTCGGATCATATACCCACCGGGCAAACAGCTATCACTGCTATGAAAAAGACTTCAAGCTGCTGGAGGATTACGTTAAAAAAATCAAAAGCTGCAGTCTGGAAGAACTGACATACAACTACCGGGGATTTTTCAAAGAACTGATGGATGAAGCAAAACCAGCCATTGCAGAAAAGGTGGCGCATTTAAAAGAAAAAATATTGCCGGCAAAACCTGCCGGCGAAAACTAGCCCTTTTTGCCAAAAGACAAGCCAAGACGCAATCCGGAGATTGCGTCTTGGCTTTTGTTTCTATGAATAGCGGTTAAACTTTACCAGTTCATCAAAGGGCTTGCGCGGCGCCTGCTTGCCGCCGGGATCTTTCGGTATGCCCACCGGCAGGACGGCGCGCACGGAACGGTCTTCCGGTATGCCAAGCAATTCAGCCAGTTTTTCCTGGCGTTCCGGAATCATGCTTGTTTCACCGTCTGTCCAGACCGTTGCATAACCCAGGGCTGCAATGGCAAGCAGAATATTTTCCGCCGCCGCGCCATAGTCCTTCAATTCAAAGGACACCTTCATCGGGCCAAGTTCCTGACGCTGGGATACCAAAAGGATTAGTACAGGTGCTGTTGCAATGCCTTTCTGCGGAATTATCTCTGCAATTTTAGCCCGCAGGTCGGCATCCGTCACGATAAGAAAACTTTGTGTCTGTAAATTTCTGGCTGACGGCGCCTTTATTCCCGCTGTCACAATTTTGATCAGATCCTCGCGCGGCACGGGCGTATCCAAAAACTCACCGCGATAACTGTACCGCTTGTCAACCACTTCAAAAAAGTCCATTAAACGGTCCTCCTTTCCGCCGTAAAGCGGTTGTTTATTAAGATACTCTTCCCGCAGGATACCGTAGAAAAATTCACTGTACCACATTTTCCGGTCGCCAACCCTGTCAAAACGGTTTTTGATAAAATGCCCTTCCCGGCGCATGCCGACTTTCTCCATGACCCGGGCGCTGGCAATGTTGTCGGTGTTGCATTCGGCATGGATGCGGTGCAGTTCCAGGTCCTCAAAGCCAAATTTCAGAAGTGCCTTGACAGCCTCGGTGGCATAACCCTGATTCCAGTAATCCCTGTGAATATACCAGCCGAGCATGGCAGTGGCACGTTTCTCGTCATCCATATACAGGCCGCAGTTGCCGATCATTTTACCGTTTTCCTTCTTGAGCATAATGGCAAATTCATAAACTCTCGGCGGGTCTTCCTTCCACCAGTTTTCGTACATTTCCAGAAATTTTCTTGCCTCTTCCGGTGTAAAGGGGCCAAAAATCGTATACACCATATTTTCCGGTACGGAAGTGTAGCTGTAATATGCCTCAAAATCCCCTGTGCCAAGCGGGCGCAGTACCAGTCTCTCTGTTTCAAGTCTTAGCATTTTGTTGCGTCTCCTCTCCTAAATAAAATAAATATTACCTTTCCAGATTCCCGGATAATACTGTTCTTTGGCTTTTACAATATAACCTGCAATTCCCTTAGGTGGCGGATTTCATAGCGCGGCTTAAGTCCACTGCCATTTACCCGCCCTTGCGGGTTGTACCAGCAGGTATCAATTCCATAATTATGCCCACCCTGGATATCAGAAGAAAGGGAGTCTCCGACAATTAATGTCTTTCCTTTATCGGAACATGCTATTTTCCGGAAAGCGTAATCAAAAATGCCGGCGCCGGGTTTGCTGCAGCCCGCTTCTTCCGATGTAACAATTTCGTATATATAATCCCTAAGTGGTGATCTTCCAATCCTTTTAAGCTGTACTTCCGTTAGGCCATTGGTAATGATTGCAACCCGGTACTTCGCAGATAGATACCGGCAGGCCTCCTCCGCCCCTTCAATAAGAAAGGCTGCGTCTCCCAGATGCTTTAAATAAACAGTGCTGAAATCCTCTGAGCTAACCTGCAGATTCCTCCCCGCAAACAATTGCTCAAATCTTACGGTGCGCAGGCTTTTGCTGTCAATTTTCCCCTGTTCATAATCAAGCCAGATCCGGTCGTTAATCAGGCGAAACCTCTTAAGTTCAGCCGTGTTATAGGGAATCCTAAAATGCTTATATGTTTTCTCCAGGGCATATGCTTGAGCTTTATCGTAGTCAAACAGCGTTCCGTCGGCATCCAGTAAGATGACATCATACTTCACATTATATCCTCCGTAACTAAGAAACAATTTTACACTCTATATTACCGGCAATTCAAGAGTCAAACAAATTGATTATTAATCTCATTATTGATAAGCTGTAATGAAGTCTATACGTTGCTTTTTTTTGGCGGCAAGCTCTTTTGCTGCATTCTGCAGATTCCTTTCCAGCCTCTGCAATACCAGCCGGACCAGGGATTTCATTTTGCTTACTTGCTTGCGTGAATGATTTATACGGGACTGGACAACCCAGTCTACAATCAACCCGTCGAAAAAGTAATCGGCAAACCTGGCAAAGGAGTCAATTTCTATGCGGATATCGGGCAGCTGCGTTTTTACATCCTGCAGTTCACGCGAAAATCGTTCCAGGGCTGCCTGAGTCTTGTTAATAGCTTCTTCAGCATCATCTATTTTGGAGTGTTTTATTGCCGTGGCCAGCATACCGCCTCCCAGCATGTCCCATGTGCCCCAGTTGTCGGCGCTTCCTAAGGCATCGCCTGCCTCTGTCAGATTGTCCAAAACTTCCCGGCCGGCGATAATTGCTTCTTCCAGTTCTTTTTTATTCGCTTCAAGGTTTGCCAGCTCTTCTGCCAGCGTCAACAGTATTTCCACCTGGGGGCTCTCTGCCGCTAAAATAAGCTTTTCCTTTTCCTGCAGAAGCTTGGCATATTCAGCCTCAGCGCCCCGCAAAGTCTTTAATTCCTTAAGCAGTTTGTTTTCATCTGCTGTTAATTCCCGCAGTACCTGCTTGCACTGCTCACATTGCAAAACAGCCGCCAGCAGCTCCTGGCGCTCTTTTTCCAGCTGCTGCTCTTTACTGCCTAAGATACTGTAAAATAAGGCTGTAATGCTTATCCCTTCAAGCTTCTTTACATCACTGTCTTCTTTCTGCAACTGCCGCTGCAATTTTTCATAGCGGCTTTTCTCCCTGGCCAGCTTTTCCCGCACATTTTGCAGATCGGCTGTTAATTTCTGCTTGCGCCTGATTTTTTGAACTGCTGCCAGTATTTTTTCACTTATCTCCTGCACAGCTCTCACCTTTCGGGTTTTGATATTAAACTACTGCAAAAATCCATCATTTCCTGCCGGCAGTATTCCGCGCTTCTACTAATGATACACTACCGTCGAATAGTAAAAAGCAAATCAAGGCTGATATAATTACTGTCTGAGAAAAAAAAGAGCGAAGTTTTATGTAAAATTTTTAAAACTTTCGCTCTTTTTTCAGGCAAATATTATCTTTCGCCGCCTAAATCCGCTAATTTTTCTTCTTGCTCGGGTCTACCCAATCCAGATCGGCGCGAGCCAGTCCAAAGGGTTCGCCGCCCTCCGGAACACCCCACATCGGTGGCGGAGGCGGAGCGTCTTTTTCGTCCCCGCTCGGTGCAAATCTCTTCATCATTTCTGCCATGCGAGCTTTTGATTTTTCTTCACGCTCTGCGGCAGTCAGGGTATAGTCCTCAATAATTTCGTGCTGTGCCCGCAGCTGTGCTGCCCATGATGAAGGATCATGTGTCGGCAGGACAATGACACGTCCGTTTTCTATACCCTCTTTAAGAATTTCTGCCAGTTCAACGGGGGGAATACCCTGGGCATGAATGGCACGGAGGGTTTTCATTGTCCCTTCACTGACATGGTAGCCCGTATTCCTCAGGTGCGCGGGACGATACTTCTCGGCATCGCCGATGTTTGATCTGATGTTGCCGGGGCAAAGCACTGTCGCGCCTCCACCGTAAGGCTTAAGGGCATCGGCATAGGAATACATCAAATTGTTGACAGCAGCTTTGGCGGCAGAGTAAGGTCCGGTGGTAGTACCTGCCATAAACGCACCCATGGAGGAAGTGGTAACAACGTGGAATTCAGTCTTATTCGCATACGCCTTGATCATGCGGGGCACAAAGATAAGCAGGCCGTTGACAACATGGTCAAGGCAAACACCCATGACCCAGTCGAAATCGTCAAAGGTGGATGCTTCAATCGGTCCGAATGAGTTGACGCCTGCCGTCTGGATAAGAAGGTGAGGCGGGCCGCCGAAAACCTCCTCGACCTTGTCGGCTGCAGCTTTGTACTGCTCGCGGTCTGTGAGGTCAGCTTGAATGGCCAAAATGTCTTCCCTCTTGATGCCGTAATCTACCAGTTCTTCTACAGCTTGATCAAGGGCTTCCTGGCGAACGTCCGCGATGGCAACTTTCATGCCGGCCTTGCCGAAAACTTTAGCCTGGCCAAGACCTGCGCCGGAAGCACCGCCGGTAATAAAACAAATTTTCCCGGCAAAATCTTTCATATCCTACACTCCCTTGCTATAATTTTTGCGGTTGAAAGGCGGCGGGCAGCCGCGTTTCAGGCCGCTTTTTACTTTATATTAATATATTATCATCGATTCAGACATAAGACAATCTATTGTTTAGTATAACATTCCGCATAAATCCTGAATCAATACTCCCCTTTAGACGGCCAAAACAGCTTACCTGACAATAGTCATGTAACAACCCTGGAGCTGCGTCGGGAAGTCGCTGTAGTACAGGCAGGCATTGTCAAAAGTACCTATGTAGTCATCCCCGAGCATCTTGTTCAAGTGGGAGCGTATGGTAAACTCAGGCAGCTTGCCTATGAGGCGCTCACCGTCAAAAAGGAAGCTCACCTGCACAGGAGCGGCAAATGTGCCGTCGGGTGTAAAATCCCCGCCTGAAGTTATCCAAACAAATACTGCCTTGCGGCCGTCAAGGGCTTCTTCAAGGTTCCGCGAATCCGTACGGAATCTCAACGGCGCGCCGGCTAATTCCGGTATGCCGTCAATATCACCCGAGGCGGAACCTGTATGCGGCAAGTTGTACAGCGCCGCATTCCTTTTGTCGGTAAATACATTGATTAGCTTGCCGTTTTTAATCATGACACAGCGGTCATCCGGCATTACAACGCCTTCCATGTCAAAGAAAGCCTGATTTGCAAGCCGGGGATCCCTGTTCTGCTCCAGAGTAATTTTTTCATTAAACAGCTGCCGGCCAATTTTGCCGCTGAAAAGAGAGCTGCCCGTGGCATACCGCTCACCGTTAAGATTATCTGTTAAAAAACCTACTGCCAAGGAACCGAGGGTAAACACCGGCAATATATCTCTTTCCGGCAGTTCCACCCGCCGGCGGTTGGCCTCCAGAAAAAGCCGGTTAAAAGCCCAGAATTTTTCCGGGTCAAAACGGCGGCCCCGGTAACTTAATGAACCGTCCATCAGATTTGCCGATTTCTTCTCATTTAAAACAAGTCCCAAGGAAAAAAAGGCATCTTTATGCTTCAGGTCCAAGCCCTCTGTGTTGTGCATATGCAAAACAACTTCATTAAAGGATATGGTTTCGCTGAAATCAAAATCCGAATACTCCCGGCGCAGGATATCCAGAACGGACTCCGCATGCCCGAGAAGTTCCTCCTGGCTCATAAGACCGGCGCTATAATCACGGTGGTCGGTTTTATTGCCTGAAAGAGAATAGGGGTACTCAATGCCTGCGCTTAAATTATCAATTGCATTGTCAAGCAGAACACTGTCCGGAACATCTCCTATGCTGCCCGCTATACCGATCTTGCCGTCCTTATAAACTCTGACTCCCTTGCTTATGATGTCCCTGACCCGGACAGCCTCAATACCGGTATTGCGAATCCTCACCGCCGCCTGTTTGCCGTTTAAGGCAAGAAACTCCCGATTCATTTTTCCCCTCCCCCTACTGAACATTAAGCTTCCTAACCCTGGTGTAGGGCCCGCCGAAGCCAACAGGCAGTCCCTGCTGCTCCATCTTGCCGCAGCCTCCGCCAAAGGTATGCATTTCAAACTCGGCACTTACCGCATCAACTTCAGCCAAAGTTGCAAACACATTGCCAGTAATCACAGATATTTTTACCGGTTGTGTAATACGGCCGTTTTCAATCAGATAAGTCCGGGCTGGAGCCATGGTAAAGGTTGACATCCCGGAACCGTGATTTACGGTATCCACAAAAATACCCCTGTCCATCTCGGCAAGTATCCCGGAAAGCGGCCGGTCGCCTTTTTCAATATAAGTTGTCGTCATGCGTACAATGGGCTCAAAGGTAAAGTTCATAGCCCGGGCATTGCCCGTGAGAGGCTCGGCGAGCTGCGCTGCCGTTGCGGCGCTGTGCAGCCGGCCGGTAAGTTTACCTTTTGCAATAAGATATGTTTTTTTAGCCCCGGTGCCTTCATCATCATAAGGCGTATAGCCGGCGCCCGGGTACATACCGTCATCGACAATGTTCAACAGTTCAAGGCCGACAGTCTTCTCCAGCGGCCACTCCGCCATCATCGCTTCGTCGCCGACCATAAAATCCGACTCGCTCTTATGCCCGAAGCTCTCATGGGTAAAAATTCCTGCCGCCAAAGGGCTTAACAGCACCGGATATTCACCGGGAGTTACGGGCTTTGCATCCCGGGTATATTGAATGTTTTTTTCAATTTCTGCAGCAAAATAATCCTTTGTGTCTTTCAGGTTTTCAAAAAACACGTCTCCCTTTTTTACGGCCATCCGGTCTCTGTTGTCGCCGCATACAAGATCCAGGCTCAAGAATATGCCGCAGTTCTGCTTATCAAAAGTAACCTTGGTCCCTTTTGATGAATAAATGCTTTTGACTGCCCTTTCATCAGAATAGTAGGAGGTATGGTAAACAATGGCCGGGTCTGACATGAGTGAAATAAACTCTTCCAGCAGAGCCTGTTTTTCCTGCACGGGTATGCCGGCTATAGACTGTTTGCCATAACGGATGACAGTGTCCCGGTTTACTTCAAAAGCTTTAACGATCGGATGTTCCAGGATTCTGGGATTGGGAACAGCCATTTTTGCCAGGGCATCAATATGGGCTTGTATATTGTCCAAATCCGTTATAGAGGCATAATACCAGCGCTGCCCGTCAAATACCCTGATGAAAGCCCCTTTATTTTCGCGGACCTTCTGCTCCTGCAGGGTGTTCTTTTTAAAGCTGATAGTGGTATAATTATACTCTTCTATACGGACATCTACATACAAACCCTCAGGATATTCAAACATTGCAAACCTCCTTGCCAATCATTTTTATGTTTCCGAAAGCCAAAATCTGTGTTGATACTGCCTGTAATCCCCGCCACGTATTAGTACCACTATATTCCATAACAGGCATACAATACCCTTCATAAAAATTAAGAGCTATAGCTGCTTCCGCCTGTATTTTTTTGTCCGCTCGTCATCAATAACTCCCTGCCAGTTCAGGCCAAAGCCGAAATCATAGGTGTTTCCGGCCGTATCAACATAGCATTCCATATCATGCGGCACATCCTCGTATTGTTCTTCCACGGTCTTCATATTTGCCGGCATCTGCGCAGGCAAAAGGCCTGACGGTTCGGCAGCGCCACTGATGATATCGAGAATGGCCTGCACGGTAACGCCAAAATCAACCAGTATGGCATCAACGACAGGCTCAAACTCGGCCATAACGGTGGGATTGGCCATTTTCAGCACAACAACAACGGGTTTATCCGCCATTTTTTCCCTTGTCTCAAGCACTGTTTGCAGGTCGGAGCTGTTAACAATAAAAGCCATTTTGTTCTTGTAGCTGCGGTTTTTGACTTTGCCCGGCCTGTCATCCCCGGCAATACTGGGATCCCGGGCATATTCCGCCCGGTAGGGCTCGTACTGCAGGCTGATGGGTATATACCCGTTTCCGCCGTTTTTTGCATCCTCCTGGCTGTAGCCGCCCCGCAAAGTGTTGTTCGGGCTTTCTATAAAGACCAGGGCGCAGTCCGCCTCCTTTGGGTTGTCTGTCAGGTGGAAGTATTTCTTTACAATCCCTATATTCACCGGGTAATCGTAGGATTCGGCAATGGGATTGCCCATCCAGTCCTTTTGCTGCGGGCGGTAGCTTTTGGGAATATAAACTGTTGCACCTTTCTGCAAGGGCAGGGTACATCTTTGGTTTTTCAGCATGACAATTGATTTTAGCTGTGCTTCGTAGCCCAGGGCCATAAACTCGCTGTTCCCCACGATTTCGGCGGACTTTTGCGGGTCCAGGTAGGGGTTTTCAAAGAGACCGAGCCTGAACATATTGGTAAGCAGCCTGACAGCCGATTCTTCAAAACGCTTGCGCATAAACGCTCCACCGTATTCGGCCGCACCAAGGCGGTAGGCTTCAAGAACGGGTTCAATCTCGTTGTTGCCCCCGAACTGGTCCACTCCTGCCATGATGATTTTCAGGTGTCTCTGCGCCGTGGTGTAGCCTTCCTCTACCCCCCAGCAGCGCCACCCTAAACCGTCCTCAGTCGGCGGTTCGTGGCCCGTAATCCCCCAGTCAGTGCAGACCACTTCGTCGTAGCCGAACTCCTGGCGCAAAAGGTCGTTTATGATATAAGTACTGTAGGAATTGCCCACATTCTCCCCGTATTTTTTGTCCTGGTTGTAAGAAACGGTGTAGTAGGGCATGACGGCTGCCGCTTTCCCCGTGCCGCCGTCCAGCCGGAAAGCACCTTCCGTAAAGGGCCGCAGGTGCTCCCTGAAATTGTTGCCCGGATACACGGCGTATTTGCCACAGCCAAAATGCCCGTCCCTTCCTCCTTCTCCACTGCCTCCTCCCGGCCAGTGTTTCACTATGGCCACAATACTGTCCTTGCCCCAGCCGTTTTCGCTTTCTTCATCGCTTGCAGTCTGGTATCCTTCCACAACGGCTTTTGTCATGTCTACAGCCAGATCAGGATCTTCGCCAAAGGTACCGTTAAAACGTCCCCAGCGGGGGTCTGTCGCCAAATCAATCTGCAGCGACAAAGCGGTGGTTATACCCAGCGCCCTGTATTCCTTTGCCGCCACTTCGCCAAAAGTCCGCGCCAGTCCGGGATCAAAGGTGGCAGCCAGACCCAGCGTCTCCGGCCACATGGATATTTCCCCGCCGGCGCCGGCATTGTATTCTTTGCCGGCATCACTGCCATGCCGCGGATCGGAGCTTATATTGACAGGAATGCCAAACTCCGCTTCCTCGGCCAGCGCCTGCAAGTTATTGCTCCACCTGGCCGCAGTCTCGGCATTTTTCACGGCAGTAACCAGGATATGGCGCCCATGCGCCTTTTTAATGAAATCTTTTTGCTGGTCCGTCAGATCCCAGGGTTCCGCCCCGCTTTCTTCATACTCCTTTCCGTTATATGTACCGCCAAACCAGCCGCCTGCCGCCGGCACCGCCTGGTGGCCGCTGTGCAGCATCAGCCCGGCAATCTGCTCTATGGACATCCTTTTCGCCAGGTCCTTTGCCCTCTCCCTGGCGGGCAGGCGCCAGTCTTCATAGGGATCAAGCTTGCCGTTCTTGTTTAAATCCTTAAAAGCAAAACCGTCCTCCGTCAAAATTTTTACACCTGAAGATGTGCAATAAGACAGCGTTTTCCCGCCGGCATTTTTAACTGTCGAAATATTGCCAACATTCATGACAGACCATTTCTTATCTTTCATATTGTATACCCCCATGTTCCGGTTTCCACTTCCTTTCCGGCATCTAAGTACTCTTTGACGGTTGCTCGCTTGAAGCCTGCCGGTTTCATAAATTTATTTCCTTTTTCTTTTATATTACAATATATGTAAATTATGCCTGCCATATTGTTTACTTTTGAGATGCACGGCTGCTCTGCAAAGTACAGCGGCTTGTTTAAACTCTAGATTTCATTTACCGTAATTGTTCCCCATTCAAGGATAATATTAAGGTTGCCGCCGCCTTCACCCCATTTGAGATGTCCTTGATACAGCGGGTTTCCACCGGCCGGGGCATCCAATATTTCCTTAACATCCCAGTTCACATTGCCGCGCAATTGATATGAATCTTTTATCAGCACATCTATAGCCAGTTCTGTAGATGTGCCAACAGTTACGTCTATCTCACCGGTGCCCTTGATAAACCAGTTTTGATCTATGGCCTGGCTTTCAATAGCAAGCTGGTAGTGGCCGGAACCGCTGATTTCCACATCTATTCCCGCAGGCAGCAACAGAGTGTGCCGGAGTGTACTGACATATGGCTTGTAATTCCCCTGCCAGGCAGGAGATAAATACTGTATAAACAGGGTATCCCCTTCCCGGTGAATACCGGTCTGGATTTGTTTCAGCAAGTCTTCAGCTTCCTGCCTGTCTGCAGCGTATATGGCAGCCTGCCCGAAACTAACCGCCTCTGCAGTGCTGCTTTTTTTTATATCCAGCTTTCCGCCGGACGCAAAGACCACAATTCTTCTTATCGCCCCATCCACAGTCATTCCCTGGACCGGTATCTCAAGTTCCATAACCCTGCTGTCAGCCATCCGGGTAAACCGTTCTACTGCGCCACTGGCCGTAATGGCATAGGCACAAATGCTGCAAAACAGAATTACAAAAACAAGAAACATACTGAAAGCATCATACTTTATTCTAGGTTCAGGTTCTTTTGCCGTATAAACGTAATCCAGTATTTCTCCTCCGATGAGCACAAGCACAAGCGGCCACCAGGTAAGCAGCATATCCAGGATGGCTTTCTGCTTAAGCTGGGCAGCCAGCATCACAACGCCCAGTACAATCAATAATATGCCAATAGATACTGTTCCTACTCGCCATCTTCGCATTCTGACCTTACCTCCCCGCCTTTTTCATTTTGTCCGCCGAACCCGCCGGCAAGTATTCTAACCCCCCCGGCGATAAGCAACAAGGCAACAATTCCGGTCTGCAGGTAATTGCGGATTTCATAGGACAGCAGCGGTGAAACAATCCTGTCAAAAATAATCAAAAGCCCTAGAACGATTAGCCCATATCCCAAAAGCTTTGCTCTGCTCCACAATTTTCTGTTTTGCCCAAACAAGCCGGTCAGTCCGGCATCCTCCTTTTGCTTGCGGCCTTCTGCCTTGTGCAGGGTATCAAACATGCTGTAGAACCAGATTACCGGTATGATAAACATGAACAGGCCAATTCTCAGCCAGTCTACAAAAAAGATGCTGAAGAAAAACAGCGTCATTAATTCCAGCCCCAACTGCTGGTAGCCCAGGTACATATTTCTTCAATGCTGTTTTGCTCTCCCTGCAGCGCCAGCTGCTCACGCAAGGCAACGGCCTTTTCCTTTGCCTGAATTCTCTGCTGTTTTCTCTTCCAGTCAATAGCTTTGCGGACGGCAATTCTGCCCAGCCATGTCCGAAAGCCTGCGAACCGGTAACGGGGTAAAGAGAGATAAACCTGCAGGAACACCTCCTGAGCAATATTTTCAGCATGAAAGTCGTCCTTTGTAAGATTGAGAATAATCGCAAACACATATCCCTTGTATTTATCCACCAACTGCTCAAAGGCTTCTTTATCTCCGGCGGCCGCCCGTTTGATGAGAATATCCTCCAAGCTCATCTCTCCCCCCCTTCCCACACAGCAAATGCCCGCAAGCAGAGACATCATCAAGTCTTTGCTTGCTATGAATATATTACTTTTCATCTCTATAGACGTAATGACTTCCCTTATCCCCTCAGGATTCCTTTAAATATTTATAAAAAAAATGACCGCAGCAGGCCGCCCGCTTAAGGACACGACATAACCATGCCCAGGGCTGCCGCGATCATTTTTGGGCAGTTTGATGCCCCGCTATATTGTTTTGTTGTAGAAGATCTTCAGTATGCCTATTATAGCTGCAGTATATAGCGTAGCTGCAAGCAGGGTGAAAAAAACAATTTGATTAATATGAACTGCAATCAGCATAGCGGCAGAAAGAGAGATAAGAATAATTACAATCCCTGTCCTGCCGATTTGATAACTGATATGTTTTTCCCTTTCGTCATTTTCCTCGATATATAAGAGCTTGAGTTTCTTTTCATCCCTCAACGCGGCTTTGTACTTGGCGATAAAGTAGAATGCAACAAATTCAATGCCAATCGCAAACCCTAAAGAAAATGCAAAGGCCATATTTTCTGCATCAAATATCCTGGAAAGTATTACCAAAAGGGCTACAACGACACAATAAATTCCTCCCAGATAAACCCGCCTCTTAAGTTGTTGTTTAAATTCCATCATTTTTTAATCTCCTCCACTTCCACTTCGGAAAAATCAAATATGTCCTCTATGGTTGTGCCAAAGTACTTTGCAATCTTGTATGCCAGAACCAAAGACGCAGTATACTTTTCACGTTCTATGGAGGTAATCGTTTGCCTTGTAACTCCCACTGCCATGGCCAATTCTTCCTGGGTAATTTTATGTTTTTTCCGCAACTCTGCTATTCTTGTTTTCAAGATACACCTCCGAAATGCAAAGTATGCTTTACATATTTAGTATAGTTTGCTTTGCATAAAATGTCAAGTATGCTTTACAATTTTTATCAAAAATTATCTTTACTCATTCCCGGCAGAAGAGCACCGGATGTGCAATAATAAGCGGAAACGGCCGGGAAA
>FZPS01000177.1_pt26 | contig 25916 bp, 25 predicted proteins | sample 1817821 | NCBI WGS metagenome assembly FZPS01 (sample SAMEA104158645, study PRJEB21678) | metagenome | place: Germany | collected 2015-04-21 | reverse complement strand
CTCTGAGTGCCATATGCCCAGGCATATGCGCAAGTAGGAAGGTTCCGAACATCGGAGAGATAAACCCCGTTACGGACATCAAGGTATGGAATGTCGCAATACAAGCAGACCTGTACTGATCCTTTGAGGAGTTCAAAAGGATAGTGTAGATAGTAAGGCTCCAGCCTGCATTCCAAAAACCAACCCAAGACTGCAGGAGTGTCATCACTAAGACATTAGGGAAGAAGCTGTATACCAGCGGGAAAATTGCGTTGCCAAGGACCGAGACTGTGAGCACGAAATCGTCACCGCGTTTGGCTGCCACTCTGCCGAGGTACCAAAAACCGATGGCTGACAGAACACCTGACGCCGAGTTGAAGATGCCGATCACTGTAGTGCTTAGCCCCAGCTCACGAACATGGTAGATGGGCCAAACAGACGCGGTCGTGTTCATGCCAAAATGAAACACAAACATGCTTATCGTAAAGACTATGAACTTGCGGCCGTACTCCTCATCAGTAACAATAGCCTTGAGCTGCTTGAAGTAGGGTATGTCTTGAGAAGGTTCAGCCTGGCCGTCGTCTCCACTATGGTCGACTTCATCAATGCGGGTAACCAGGTACACCCCTATCATGCACAGTGCAAAGGCGACGGCAAATAGCACTGAGTAGTTCGTCGGATAGCCAACTACTTCTATGAAGTACCCGCCCAGGAAAGTTGCAACAATTGCTGCGACTTTGCAAACGGCGTTTCTAAATCCCAAGATACCTGCACGTTGCTCGGGAGGAAACAGGCGTGATTGGAGGTCCGCCCAGACAACGTTGAGCAAAGCTCCAGGCACAGCCATGATAACAACAATGATAATCAGCAGCTTTGGAGTGAGTAGTCCTAAGAGCGGAAGGATCGCAAGCAACAGGTAAAAGCCCCGATTGCCAAACGCGCACGCTGCTGCGATCATCTTCTGTCGCGGGCGGCCTTGTGCAATTCTAGTCAGCGGGATCATCGCCAGCATGGTGACAAGGGCAGGGAGGGAGCTCAAAAGGCCAACCTCCAGGTCGGACGCTCCCAAATAGATGGCCAAGATCGAAACGTATGACCAAACTATCCAGACCCCGAAGTTGCTGATGATGCCTTCCCAGACGAGGAGCCGCTCGTTGTACTGCACCCTGCTGTATGTCTTAGACTTCACGCGACCCATTTAACACAAGCCCCGCTATCCGCATCGATACTAGAGGCAGCTGATCTCAACCGACCACAGCTGATCTCCTCTAACCACAGCCGATCTCCGCCAGCCGAAGTTAGCTTCAACAATAACACTTCAACAGACCACTTGCCGTTCCTCCTGCTGGGAGCCCTAATACGACTGGCAACAGAGGTTGCTCTAGCGAGAGCTAGGTGAGGCAAAGGTCACTCCGTGCCTCTCCTCTGTCCTGTCAGTCGCCGGTGGCGGCGTATAGCTCAGTGCCGAGATTTCTTCCCACTGCTCGCGGCTCATCTCATAGTCGGCTGCGTCCAAAGACGCCTTGAGCTGCTCAGGATTGCGGGCGCCGATGATCGGAGCAGTAACCGCTGGATGAGCCTTCACCCAGGCCACTGCAAGCGTTGCCGGATGAACCTTATGCTGACGAGCGTACTCACAGAACCTCTCCGCTATCTCATAGTACATCTCGTCTGAGTACCGCAGCTTGTAGTTGACGACGTTCATGATCCGTCCTGACAGATCTTTCTGAGTAGTAGAGTACTTCCCCGTCAAAAGCCCTGCGCCCAGCGGACTGTACGGGATCACAGCCAGCCCCTCGGCCTGAGCTAGTGGGAAAATCTCTATCTCAGTGGTCCTCTTCACTAGATTGTACATAGGCTGCACGACATGTATAGGCGCAAGCTTCAGCAACTCAGTCTTGCCGATTGCCCGGGCGATCTGCCAAGCAGCCCAGTTGCTGACACCGATGTACAAAATCTTGCCCTGAGACACCAAGTCGGTCAAGGCTGTCAGAGTCTCCTCAACAGGAACCGCGTTGTCAAAGGTATGACAGAAGTATACGTCAATCCAATCTGTCTGCAGCCTGCGAAGCGAGTCTTCAACTGCCATCATTATCGATCTTCGCGACAGCCCCGGCTCAACTCGGCCATCACCGACGTTGAACCCGACCTTTGTGGTAATGACGAGCTCATCCCGGCAGCCCTTCATGAGGCGTCCAAGGATCTCCTCCGCCTTCCCCTTTGAGTACATATTCGCGCAGTCGAAGAAGTTGATCCCTGCCTCTCTGCACATATCAAACATCTTTGCAGATGTCTGCTCGTCAGCGTCGCCTCCAAATGACATCGTGCCAAAGCACAACCGCGACACCTTTACCCCGGTCTTCCCCAATGTGGTGTATTGCATGCCATCACTCCTTCGCATCAAGTCAAGGCGCTTACTCGGTCTGCCCCGGCACTGCACGGCCGGTATTTCCTGGTGCAGCCTCAGTGTAACAACCGGATTGCGAGCTTGTCAAACAGTGGGCCTCCCATGTAGACTTCGCCTGCATAGAGTATCTTGACATACAGATTCTAAAGCTCCGCACGGCTGCGTTCTTTGCTAAACAGCAGCGCCCCCGAGAAAATCGCGGCGGCAAACCCCAGCTGGATCAGCATAGATCCGTAAATCGGGCGGAGATTGACCGACTGAGAAGTCGAAAGCGCAGCTATAGCATCGTTTGCCCGGATGTACCAGTATGCCGGGAGGAACCTTCCAACAGCCAACACCGACTCACTCATCACGGACTGAGGCACGAATACGCCGCACAAGAAACTCATTCCCAGAGATATGACATTGACAGCGCCGGACTGGCCACTGCTCGTCCTTACAAAGTGGCCGACCGCAAACCCAATGCCAGCGCACACGATCGTATAGGTAAGCAGATTCACCAAGTGGAGCCAGGCCCAGCCCGATCTCAGCGGGCCAAAGCCGTACAGGATGATGCCAGACAACACAACCGCTGCCCAACACCCGAGCGAGAAAATCGCATGCCCTGCTGCAATCGCAAGGTCGAAGCGGCGTTGTGGAATAGGCGCACACTGATTGCGCAGACGCAGGTCCGTCCTGTTAAACGCTATCATTATAGAGCTGATGCCCATTATGATCATTGCCAGCAGCGCATACGACGAAACCCCGAAATACTCTGCGTATCCGCGTCTGGACTCCAACAGCTCATCAACGTCTTCACTCGCTCCGAGCAAGCTCACGAGTGTATCCTGCGCCAGATCCGCTCTGACAGCCGCAACGATCCAAGACTGTAGGTCTTGCGAAGCCTCTTTTCCATCGTGGACGTCGAGGGCTCTGTAGGCGCTCGCGGCGTCAGCATCTACGCTGAAGCCTCCTCCGACACCCGCAGCGTGATCGGCTGTGCCGAAGTCCCCAGTGACAGCCTCAGAGCGATCGACCGCACCGAAGTCTCGATAGATGCTCGCTGTGTGGAGGAACTTATCTATACGAATATCCACGTAATGACTGCTTGTAGATCCCGGCACTATGACCTTCTGAATAACATCAACCCTACCAGAGTCCTCACTGGAGCCTGAGCTGTCTGACGTGACATCGACTCGATCACGATCTTCAACCATGCCTGGGCCCTCGGACGGATTTGTGCCCATGCGCCCGTCAGAACCCGCAGCCATGAATGCGGCCGAGAACCCCTGGGGAATAATCACGACGTATTCGATATCTCTGAAGAAAAGGCCATCTTGAAGCTTATGCGGATCATCTTCATACGGTACAACTGTAAAGATGTCTGCTATATAGTCAGACAGGCCTTTCGCGAGTGCTGCATCTCCGTCTCGATTGATCACGGCTACCCGGGTCTTCGTCTCACTGAACTCCACAGATCCGGATGACGGCGACATCACCGAGATCATCACCGCAATGCTGATGAATATGGCAAGATACATGAATATCAAACCCGCAGACGCACGTATGACCTTGAAGTAAGCCTTAAAGACTTGCATACCTTTCCCTCCTGAGCTGCAGGTAGCTGACAAAACAAAAGGCAGCAGAGATAGCGAGGAGCAGGCCGATATTGACGAAAAACCGATTGAGATTGTCGTACACGTAGAGGCTGTAAAACGCATCCGATATCAGCGCTGCCGGGTTGATATAGGTCAACACGGGTGCATTGCGGGCAACCCAGTGTTTCATATCAACAACCATCAGGCCTGCCAAAAAACTCATCGCCATCGTCGCTCCGATTAGAGCTCCGATTTTCGCGCCCACTGAGCGCCTAAACAATGTGCCGACAAACGTTCCGAATGAAACTCCTGCTACGCATCCAACCAGACAAGTCAGCACGACAAAACCGATCTGATCGCCAAAATTGACCTTTAGAGCGAAGACTAGATACGCAAGAAGAACCAAGATCTCGCCCAAGCTGATCAACAGTGCTGCTGCAAAATCACATAGCACTACAGCCAACTTGTGTGTTGGAGCAACGCTTCGCCTAGCCCCTTGATAGGACAGATCTGCCTGGACATCGATTGTATTTCGCATACCCCAAAAGCTCGTATACATACACGCCATCGCAACCAGTGCGTAGAAAGCGCTAAGCATAGGCTTAGGCACGGCTTCACTATAGGAAACCTGACGAGTATAACTGGAGCGACTGTACAACCTTTCTATCAGCCCACCAAGAGCAGTCGGATTTTGAGAGACTATGCTGTAGACTGTCGCGTACGAGTGCAGGTAGTCGTCAAGGATAGCCTTGAGTATGCTCTGGTTCAGGCCTGATTGCGCAACAGTCAGCCGGACCGATCCTGACCGCGCTCCCTCACCACCTACCGGGCTGCCCAGGCCGTCTTCGCCCACAGTAATGACGCCTACGACCTCTCCCTCACTCAACAGCCTCTGAGCTTCAGTCTCATCAGCAATCGTAAGGTCTAGCACCTGCCCATCCCCCGGTGCTGAGAGAGCACCCAGCATCTCCTTTAGAAAAACCTCGTTTTGATAAGCAGGTGAATCTACAACCGCCACCTTCACAGGCTCAAATGAAACAGTATCGCCGACAAGATGGCCAAACGCGAAATGAAACATGGTAGCCAAGAGAAGCGGGAACACCATGGTCCAAAAGACTGTTTCTCTATCTCGCAACAGGCATTTCATCCTGTATTTGAACACATGCATCGCCATATCACCCAAGCCTCCTCGATCCTTCAACTGCGTGCCAGTGACCTGAAGGCCAGGCACTCATGAGCCGACCATGCCCCTCAATCCCTCAGCTGTCTGCCGGTGATCTCAAGGAACACGTCGTTCAGCGTCGGCTGCTCTGAATAGACTCTCTCGAAGGACAAGCCCCTCGACTTGAGGTAATCAAGCAGGGTGAGCAGGTTGTGTTGCCCGTTGTCATAGCGCACGGTGAGGCGGTTGGCACTATACTGTGCGTCCGCCACATGGGGCAACTGACGTATGTGTGCCAAGTCGTCCGGCTCCAAGAAGTACAGCTCGACTGTAATAATCTCCCCACGGTTGATCATGGCCTTGAGCTCTTCTTTAGTGCCGGAGGCCAAGGTCTTCCCCTTATCCATGATCACAATGCGGCTGCAGAGCTGCTCAACCTCTTCCATGTAATGCGAAGTGTATACGACAGTAGCCCCGTTTCGGTTGAGCTCACGTATACCCTCGAGTATCTTGTTGCGGCTCTGAGGGTCAACAGCCACAGTAGGCTCATCGAGAATAATCAGCTTCGGCTTGTGAGCTATCCCGCACGCTATGTTTAGCCTGCGAAGAAGCCCGCCCGACAGCTTGTTTGGCCGAAATCTGCGGTACTCGCTCAGGCCTACAAACTCGATGGCCTCCTCTACCAAGGCTCGCCGAGTCTTGACATCCTCGACATACATCCCGCAGAAGTAGTCGATGTTCTCCTCTACAGTAAGCTCGAGAAAGACCGCTACGTTCTGCATCACGACACCGATATTGCGCTTGCTCTCATACGCATCAGGGGTCATCGGTTTGCCAAAGACTTCGACGGAGCCCTTGTCATACTTGAGCAGCGCTAGGATGCAGTTAATCGTGGTGGTCTTGCCTGACCCGTTAGGGCCCAGAAGGCCCAAGATCTCGCCCTCTCTCACCTCCAGATTGAAGTGATCGAGAGCTAGCAGGTCGCCATACCTCTTGACGAGATTCTTCACTCGTATGAGCATATCAGAGCCCCCAATTTCTTGGTCTGCTTCATTCTACAACTACAGGCTTGATTCGAGTAAGTGAGAGAAGTCAGTAGTTGGAGTGACAAATGTAATACGGTAGACTATTCTTAGAGTGTCGCGTTTGGAGTAGCGACGCGTAAGGAGACTAGTCTATGTCGTCTATAGTAGACAGGCTATTGGTACTGGCTTGCTGCCTGCCACAGCTGGTCGTCAACCCGGTCGACACAATGACTGTCGTCACGGCCCTGTCAGCCGTAACAGTCAGTTCGCTGAACGGCTACCTTGCGTCGAAGCCATTTCGCCGCGGGAGTGTCGCGCTGTACCTGGTAGTGAGCGCGCTGCATCCGAGCTTGTGCCTATGCCTGCCACTGGTCTACTACGACGCCTTTGAAGGGTTCTCAGCCTGGACAGTACTGGCTGCAGCCGGAGCCCTGGCAGTATGCCTGAATTCTCTACCTATTCACATAGCCATATCGACCACTGCTCTAGTCGCAGTTTCCTGGGCGCTCAAGGTCAGATCGACTGCCGCAGAATCGAGGCACAGAGAGCTAAGAGAGTTGCGCGACAGCACTCAAGAACTTACAATGCAATTGACCCAGAAGCACAACGAACTCCTTGAAAAGCAGGACTACGAGATCCGGTTGGCTACGCTAAACGAGCGCAGCAGGATTGCACGAGAAATCCACGACCATGTCGGCCATCTCCTGTCACGATCCATACTGCAAGTAGGTGCCTTAATGGTCACCAAAGGAGACGACGAAACCAGATCAAGCTTATCAGTGATCCGGGACACTCTGTCACAGGCTATGGACAGTATCAGGTCGAGCGTTCACGCTTTGTATGATGAATCCTTTGATTTCCGGATACAAGTTCAAAAGCTTGTCAGGGACTTCTCGTTCTGCGAGCTTCGTCTCGACTACAAGCTAGAGAGCGAACCAGACAGAGAGATCGCTTATTGTCTCATTGCAGTAATCAAAGAAGGGCTAAACAACATAATCCGCCACTCAAACGCTACCCTGGCCTCACTTAAGCTCCTGGAACACCCTGCTCTCTATCAACTTGTGCTCTGGGACAACGGCTCGGTGGTAGACGCAGCACCCATCGCACCAGGAGTGCGCGACGAAGGACCGGACATGCCCAACAGACGCAGCGAAGTCCTAGGCCTACGTAGCAGTGGCCTGGGCCTGCGCAGCATAGAAGATCGAGTCACAGCCCTGGGCGGACAGTTCTTAGCCCAGCACAACGGAGGATTTAGGCTCTTCGTCTCAGTCCCAAAAAGGAGGGCCTTCTGATGAGGGTAGTAGTAGTTGACGATGACAGACTGGTCTGTGAGTCTCTAAAAACCATTCTACAGGCGCATGACGACGTAGAAGTGGTCGGAGTCGGCTACAGCGGGCACGATGCTGTGGCACTCTATTCGCAACTCAGGCCCGACGTACTGCTGATGGACATCCGCATGGAGGAAATGAGCGGGCTGGAGGCGTGCACGCAAGTGCTAGACATGTTCCCGGAAGCTCGAGTGCTCTTTCTTACAACATTCCTGGACGACGAATACATCGTCCAGGCACTGCGCATAGGCGCGAAAGGATACATCCTAAAGCAGGATTTCGAAAGCATAATCCCGGCTCTGAGAGCTGTACATATGGGCCAAAGCGTGTTTGGCGATGCGATCGTCACCAAGCTGCCTGAACTACTCCAAGGCGTCAAGAGCGACGAAGACGACAAGGAGACCCTTGCCGCCCGCCTGTCCGCTCTAGGCATTGGCGAAAGAGAACACGACATCATTGAACTAGTAGCCAAAGGATTGAGCAACCGCGAGATCGCCAGGACCTTGTACCTGAGCGAAGGCACAGTGCGCAATTACCTGACAGTCATACTCGAGAAGCTCAATCTGCGCGACCGCACGCAACTCGCTGTATTCTACCTCGGAGGCTGCAGGACAACAGACCTACGGCCCGATTGCCAGAGAAAGAACCCGTAGCGGCCGCAAGAAACGGAGGTCTGCAAGGCTGGAGCTCGTCGCCTTACGGGCTATCGTCTCCTCGCCGACTACCGTCTCCTCAATCATCCGGTCGCGGGCCATCGTCCCCTCACCGGCTTGTGATCGGCTCTCACGGATTTGGTTCAACAGGAGCCAACAAGAAATCATCCAGAGTCCCCCAGGCTCCGGGGCTACACTTGACATAAGCTCCGACAGTGATCGCGCCCGACCTTACGGGGATATCTCGGATGATTGGGTTGCGGAAGTTGCGCCACCCATCGATATTAGTATCCACTCGATAAGTCTCACCGTCTGCAATCGCATAGATGTAGATCTCTTGTTCAGCGGCATCGCCGCCCTGGATAAACAAGCTGAAGTTGTACAACCCAGGCGCCAGGTTCTCCACTGTCTGCTCCACTGTGAAATGAACATCGCTGCGAGACCAAAAATGCAGCGATTTGGTGCCGCTGTGAGCATCCTGCATCTTGTCAATAACACCTAGTTCCGTGGTGACATTATTGATGTTGGTGATCTTCCACATGCTCATATCCGCTTCTTCGAAACTGGGGTTATCAACGTAGTTCTTTTCAACAACAGAGATCTTGGCCAGAGCCCGCACTGCTCCAGATTGATCTCTTACGGTTCCATAGACGATGTAGTCCTGAGGCCCGCTCTTGGACATCGCTTCCAAGTCGACATCATCCCACACCACAGCAACTTCACTCGTAGAGCTGTCGTTGTAGATGACTGTCACAGCCTCCGGCAGAATGACCGGATCGCCAATCCTGACCTTCACCTCTACTTCTTTTACAGCGTCAATATACAAATCAGTCACAGCACCTGTGTCCACATATTTGAACACCTGCAGCGAAGCCAGTGGCCGGCCGTTGAAATCAAACAACGCTTGGTTGTCCCAGGAACTGCCGCCGTAGTACACACCCGCATCTGCGGGATCATACGATGCTGCAAAGCTGGTTGCCCAACCCGAGCCGTACTTCTCCCACAACTCAAACCGCTCCTCATAGCTGCTGCCGGGCACCGGAACCCAAGCCGGCTCCCAGTAGAAGACACCGATACCCGCCCCGCCTACATCCACAACTGCCTGAATGCAGTCCCGGATAGCATTGGCCTGGCCCTGGACTGTAATCGGATAAGGCTTGACCACATAGGACTCCTCAGAAATGGTGTTGCCGAAGCCATCTCCGTTTTCGTATGTATAAGCATAAGCGACCTCTGCAACCATCACTTTCTTGCCAAAGCTTTCGGCGATATCTTTCAAGACAGCTGTCAAGTTCTCAAGTGTGCCGTGCCAGTAAGGATAATAGGAGCTTGCGAAGATGTCATAATCCACATTGAAGTTGTCAAGGATCATCCCATAGCGGTGGTATTCCCTGATTCCCCGCTCGGGATTAGTGAAATGCACAGCTATCTCGATGTCCGTATCAAACGCCGCGCTTACCTCCCGCACTGCCCTGCTGCCTGCATTCATAAGCTTGGTGATGTTGATCCAGTTGGTTTCGCCGCACATTTTGCCTGTAGTCTCATTGCCAATCTGCACCATGCCGACGTCAATGCCTTCTCTCAGGAGCGTCTCAAGTGAGTGCTTGGTAAACTCATACAGGGCATTCGCTTTTTGATCGATACTCATGCCTTCCCAGGCCTTCGGAGCCTGCTGTTTGCTTGGATCGGCCCAGAAATCCGAGTAGTGGAAGTTGACACACAGCCTCAACCCTTGGGCAGTCGCCCTCTTGCCGATCTTAACAGCGGTCGCTAAGTCGTTGTTGCCTCCGCCATAAGGATTGCCTTCTGCGTCATACGGATCATTCCACACCCGCACCCTGATGTAGTTGATACCGTGTTCTTTCAGGGTCTGAAATATATCCTGAACTTCACCCTCAGCGTTATAGAAAACCACACCACTGTTTTCCAAAGCAATCACACTCGAAATATCGGCACCCTTAATGAAGTCCGCCGGGATGCCTTCAACCTTCTCCACAAATATGCCCGGCCGCTCACTCGACTTAGCAAAGGTATAGCCGCCAAAAGGCATACCCAGAATCAGCAGCGCCGACATCATGATCGCCTGAACGAAGATGTTCCTCTTCATAATCAACCCTCTCCATTGACCAGTCATGCAGCCTATGCCGAGGACCCAACCACCAGCACTCTTGGCCCGTCTGGCGCAGTATCAGTCAATCCTGCGGTTTGAGCTAGGAACTCCGCCCGCTGCAGCTAACCTCTCATTCCTTCACCGTCGAGGCACCCAACGACTCGATCAACAGCTTCTGTGTTGCCATAAAGAAAATGACAAACGGTATTGCAACGAGTAGTGAGCCGGCCGCAAAAACTGTAAACTGGTTTTTCTTATCCGTCACAAAGCTAAACAAACCCAAGGCCAAAGTCTGCTTGTCAGCTGAACGCAGCACCAATTTTGGAAAGATAAAATCCATCCAGGGGCCCGTAAAACTTGCGATCGCCAAGAAAGTCAAAATCGGCCTCGCAACAGGCATCACAATCTGCCAATACACCCTGAAGTGACTCGCACCATCAATAATCGCAGCCTCATCGAGACTTCTTGGGATAGTGTCTATGTAGCTTTTGACAAGCCAAGTGTTGTAGGGGATGTTGCCCGCCACATATACCAACACGAGGCCCCAGAGCGTGTTGAGCCCGCCAACCCGCAGCAAAATCACATAAATCGCCACCATCCCAATGAAGGATGGGAAGATCTGCAGGATCAACAGCGCTGTCATCAGACTCTTTTTTAGCGTAAAACGAAACCGAGAAAACACATACGCACCAAGCGATGCAAGCACGACAGTGCTGATGCTGGTAGAAATCGCAATGATAAATGTGTTCCTAAACCAGATCGGGTAGTTCGTGTTCTTGAACAAATACCTAAAATGATCCAGCGTTACGCCGCTTCCAAAAGGAACGATGTCAAGGGCAATCGACGAACCGGGAGTGAAAGCTGCGCTGACAACATACACGATCGGGTAGAGAACTCCAATTGAACATATAGCCAAGAACACTAGGACAATAACTGTGTTGAGATTGACCCTAGCCTTGCCTCTCATCTACAGCTCCCCCTCCCTAAAAGACTTGGTGCGCTGGAGATTGAAGATCGCGATTGGTGCAAGGACCATAAAGATCATCACTGCGAGGACCGATGCATAGTGGTACTGGTTCAGATTGACAGTCAGATTGTAGATCCAAGTCACTAAGATGTCTGTACCGCCGGCACTCGTAACAGTCGTATCCGGCACTACAGGCCCGCCTCCGGTCAAAAAGAATATCGCACCGAAGTTGTTGACATTGTGGGTAAACGACATGATGATCAAAGGCGCAGTTTGGTACAGGACAATCGGAAAGACAATCTTGCTAAACACCTGGAACTTCCCTGCTCCATCAATCTCGGCAGCTTCATAAATATCCTGTGGGATCGCAGACATACTGCCTGAAATCAAGAGCATAAAGTAAGGGAAGCCTGCCCAGAGGTTGATCATCACAGCCGTAAACTTCGCCATCGTTGGATCGCCCAGCCAAGGGATGCTCACAGATATGATTCCAAGAGCGCGCAGAGTGCGGTTGATAGTGCCAAACGTCGCGTTGAGAAGGTTTTGCCACACCAGCATACTTATAACCGAGGGGATGGCATAGGGTAGGATAAAAATCGTGCGGAAGATTGGCGCAATCCTGATCTTGCTCTCCTTTAAAATGACAGCCATCAGCATCCCGCCAAAATAGCAGGTTGCTGTGGCTAAGGCGCCCCAGATCAACGTCCAAAGCGCGACTCTGCCCAAGGCCTGAGTCCAGATCTTGCTGCCTCCAAACAGTGCCCTGAAATTATCAAATCCCACCCAATCCACAGTGTTGTTGGGGGGGATGTGCGCAGGAGACGAGTAGTTGGTAAACGCTACACAGGCTGAAAACACCAGAGGCACAACGACAAAGAAGATGATCAGGCCGATGCTCGGAGCCAACCCAAGGACCGGAAACGCCTTGTTGATACTCTCCCTTATCCCAACCGTCCTTCCTCTCGATTGATCATACTCAGTCACGGCGTCTCTGACTGAGATGATGTAGGTAGCGATGAAAACAGCAACTGCAGCAACAACCACCACGCCATCAATCAGCATGAAAATGGAATTGTCCCGAAGTCTGATTGGCAGATGAGGCTTTGGTTCGCCTAGTGTCTGCAGATTGATCAAAGCCTTAGTTATCCTAGGCAAGAAAGCAATAAAAACAGCCTCAACAGTGGCAAGAAAAAAGCCCTTGAGATACTGCTTGAGATAAAGAATGTGCCCCAAGCCCATGAACACAATCGAAGCAATCAATACCTTCTTCCTGCCACCGGCGTCAGCTGGCTTAGGCTCAAGACTGATTGAGGTTTCCATCTCAGCACCTCACTAGAGCAGAAGACTAATGAGTATGTCTAGCACCTCACCGGAGGAGGGGTCTAGCTAATAGCAGAAGGAGGGTATCCAGTCAGATACCCTCCAACAACGTGCTTTCACTTACTGAAGAATCGCCGAGTTGGCCGCATCGAGTTCGGCTTGGACATCAGCTCCGTCCCAAATGTTGGCGCTGGCTGCGTTCATTGCGCTCCAGTAAGCACTCATCTGCGGGATCGAAGGCATCGGGAACGCATATTCAAGCTGCGTCAGGAAGCCCTCGATATACGGGCTCTCCACCTCAAGCGCAATTGCAGGCAGAGTGCCGGTGATGTCAAAGCGCAGCCTCTGCATTTCCTCGGAGATCAGGAACTTAGCAAACAGCTCGGCCTCTTCGTAGTTCTCGCTGTAGGCTGAAACAAACATCGCCCTTGTGCCCGAGAAAGAGGCGGGCGGTGTGTCATTGCCAGGCAGAGCAGGCAGGGGCGCAACGCCGAAGTCCAATCCAGCGTTTTCGAAGTTAGCTACGTTCCACAGTCCGGTAATGTACATCGCAGCTCCACCGCTCATAAACACGCTGTCACAGATAGATGTGGTAAGGTCTGCTGCGGGCACATCAAGGATCTCTCTCAAGCTTTGGAAGAACTTCATGCCTTCCACAGAGGCTGGTGAGTTGATATTGGTGTTTGTAGTATCAGTGCCGTCCGGGCCAAACAAGCGGTTGCCTTGGCTGGTCGTAAAGATAATGGTGTAATAGCCGTTGCCCACGTCCATGAGGAAGCCGTACTTGCCTGGGTTTGCTTTGTTGAAGGCTCTGCAGAACTCCTTCAGCTCCTCCCAAGTAGTCGGCACCTCATCCTCACTAATCAAAGCCTTGTTGTAGAACAAAGCATACGTTTCAGCTGATACCGGATAACCATACATAACTCCATCATAGGTCAACGCATCTCTGCAGGATTCGAGTACCTTTGCACCGACCTCGTCTGGATCGGCAGTTGGAAGAACATGGCCGCCCACGACCAACTCTCCAAGTTTGTCATGCGGTGCGGCAAACAGATCCGGGCCCACTCCAGCCGGTCCATCCCATGCGATCTGGGTCGTCGAATCACCCAGCTCAACATTTACATAATTGATCTTGATGTGGGGATAGAGTTTGGTGAACGCCTCACCCGCCTGCTTGATGAACTCATCAGGCCCACCTGTTGATTCCCACACAGTCAAAGTTACATCCTTAGCGAGCCCATAGGAGGTTACACAGAAGACCAAAAACAGCCCGCAAACGACAGCCAAGAGTCTCCTCCTCATTAATGACCCTCCTTTGAAATTGCTTCACTCTGCCCGCCTCAACCTACCCATCCAGACAACCTCGCTGACTCTATTGCCAGGCAACACCACCTTCACCGTAGTCTTTATCGACCGTTCGGCCCGGCCTTTCTACCGAAAAAACGTAGTCAAGACCAAGTTGCCTACGCAGAATTCTATGCGTAAGTGCGTATCTAAAATCAGTCGAGCAGCTAGTCTCTCAGTCGCGTTAGGCGTAGGACCAGTCTACTTGCTCAAACCTCTCTGTCTGAACTGCTGATATGGAGTGAGTCTGCCGACTAGGTGTTCCCTGCCGGGATTCAGTGTTTGAAACTAATCAATCGGCTGAGCGTTTGGTGCTGGAAATGTCTGTTGAGGATCAGTCTGTCGGCTGAGTAGTCTCTGATGGAAGTGAATGCTTGAAACCAGTCTAAGCCAGTCTGTCCGCTCAGCGTCTTTCTGACAAGAGCTCACATTGAGGCTAGATGCCTGCCAGTGTCTAATAAAATTATAGATTGCGTGGCAGATGTTTGTCAAACAAAAACAACGATAGGACAGGCACACAACAACGCTTCATGCCAAATCGTGTCGCAGTCCTTTCTCTGCGTCTTCTCGCCTCACTACTTCACTATGTCTCTCACATCCAGGTTTAATGCCCTCGCTATAGCCAGCCCCAGTATGTACATCAGAGGTCCCGCAATCAAAGCAATGACGAGCGCACCCAAAGTGTGTTCATTCGCAACCAGCCACTCCGTCCACGCTGGAAGCGCGACACTCCGGCGCTCGTAGTCATACACGTTCATTGCTCGCGCATAGCCGCCTATCGCAGTCCATAGCGCCATAGCCAGCCCGCCTATGGACACCCCTCCGGCCAGAGCAGCTCCACCCATCGCAATCAATACTGCCAAAGCCAAGCCACCAAGTGCGATCAGCCCTATGGTTCCCCCACCAAAGGCAAGCCCACCGATTGCCAATCCGCCGATGGCCAGCCCGCCCATGGCAATGCCGCCAATAGCTATCCAGCCCTTTGCGATGTTGCCAATGGCGATGATCCCACTCGCTACTCTCGGACCGCCTGTCTCCTCATCAATTCCCATAGACACATGGATCAGAGGTCTGCCTCCGATCTGCGCCTTTGATTTCATCTCAAGGCCGTGAGTCGAGGCATACATCATGGCGTTCACAACACCCATCTCCTCGAGACTCACGCCGTGGGCATCCATGAGCTCCTTGGCCATCCGTACAGGACTCCCCATGTCTCGAATAACGTCCTCAACTGGGCGATCCTGGCAGGCAGAGAGCATCATTGCCTTGAGGTCTTCAGCTATCTTTCTCCTCAACTCGGTCTTGAGGTATATGTGCTGCATTACAGTAAGTATGTACCTACGGATTCGCACATCCATCGGTGCTGTCACCTTGCCTTTCACACATAAGGATTTTCGCCACACACTCGACGAAGGCTGACCACTCCTCCCGGAGTTCTCCCAGCCGTCCACGGCCCTTTTCTGTAATGCGGTAGTATTTCCGAGGAACTCCCCTCTCCTGAGTTGCCCAGAAGCTCTCTACCATACCCTCGTTTTCGAGCCTGTAAAGGATAGGATACAGAGTCCCTTCCTTGAGATCTATGCGTCCCTCACTCAGCTCGCTCACCCGACCCGTCAACGCGTATCCGTAAGTGTCGCCGATGGATATGAGATGCAGCACTATCAGCTCGAGAGTGCCTCTGAGCAGCTCCTTGTTGAAAACCATCACATAAACCTCGCTACACCATATACTTAGTGTTGCTAGGTATATGATAATACCAAATATGTTAGGAGTCAAGACAATTTGCTGAAGAGCTCAGGAACGATGTCCCAATCCGCAAAGCAAGACTGGGCACAGTCTACATTTTCAGGAAAAGCTCAACAAGAATCGTGGAATTTCCTTCTGTGCAAGCGGAAAGCGGCCCTACGATGGCTACGGCGCCCCTTCCTGATCGATATCGAACAGGCTGAGCTGAAGATCCGCCCTCCGGCTGTCGCCAGGCCTATCAGTAACTCCGACGTGCGGGACATATACCTTGACCTTCGCCAAGTCAGTCACGATGCCCAGTCGGTTACACTCAGCACTCGTCTTGGCATAGAGTTCCGCAGCGGCAGGCACATCACAGGAGTAGCGGTTCCCATAGGTTCTCTGGTACTTCCACCTCAGTCCGGGAAAGAGACGGTCCCGATCGTCCCCTTAACACGCTTGCGCGGTAGCTCGTCCCTCAGAAGATCAATTGCGTTAACCTTGACAAGGACGTCGTTGAAGTTCTCTATCCTGTAGCACTCACTTCGCGAGTCACAGTAGATACACTGGTGCTGACAGCCTCTATAGAGGTTCATGTTGTACCGGCAGCCAAACCAACCGTTGGTGACTCGCGACAATATCGTCTTTGCCTGGATCTCCCTGATCACGCTCAGCACCCTCCTATTGGCTGCCTAGGCGCTCATGACATGTGTGACATGTGGCTGGACTAGTTTATTATACCATGTACACCTAAACAGACCTCACCTGCCTCTGAACGTGGACGCAGCTCATGCGTCTGCAGTATGTGAGTCGGTAATCCAACGAAGGACTATAGCGTGCCGCCAAACGATCACCCGCGGACGGCAACCTCTGAGCATGGTCGAGACTTCATACTCGCAAACGTCAAGGCTATAGCTGCAGAAGTGAGACAACTCTTGGAGGCTGTCGAGAAGTAAGCGCAGGGCCGCGGTCAATGCACCACGGCCCTTTTGATGAAGACACAACCTCCAGCCTCAACAATCCAGAGGTCTCCAGCGTGCAGACGAGGACCTTCTAGCCTATGAGTCCAGAAGTCTTTCTCCACAAGCATCTCCACGCGCTCTTGGGTTATCAGCTTCTGGCCCGAACCAGGAACAGCTCTCTCGATGACTCTGCTCGGTGGGACGCTAGTGGTCGCATCGACAGATTCGCTGCCCCACACAGCCTCTGTCCCAAACACGAACACAGCGAAACACAGCACACATACTAACGCCATCCCAATACCAATGCGGCCCTTTTCACTCCTACGCATTATGTGATCTCCCTCCTCAAATGTGCGAGCCATGCTCGAACGGTATGGTCACTTCGTTGCGTCCGCTTATTGCACTACGCATCGCTCCGCCAGCTCGGAAAGGCAACACCTGACACTCATTATCTCCCATATTATTCTATTATAGCCCTGGAGAGAGACCAATGCCTGGCGCTAGAACTCCTACCATGCGCTCAGAACACGCTCGAGCACGTTCTCCATCCTAGTGAGCCTGTCATCCGACTGACCTAGCTTGGAGTTCCCACGCCCAAACCTCTTCCTCGCCTTCGATAGAACGCCGTGATCAGAGGTAATTCTATCGATGCCCGACCCTAGAAACCACAGAAAGGCCACGTTCAGTCGGCATTCTTCCGCAAGCCTTAGTTCACTAGGGAGTTGTGGATGTACCGTAGCAGACTTATTTCAAGAACAACAACTGGATCAACTGACGACCCATCGGCATGACCATAGTTCATGATGGCCCAATGATCGGCTAGTATGTCGCCTCTCCATCACCATGAGCCTTCCTACGCTCTTCATAGATACAGAAGTCGTCATTTATCTTGATCACTACGATTACAAACAGCCGAAGGAAGATTAAGTAGTTGATATATGCTTGCCCCGATCGGGAGAACAACGTGCTCTCAAAGACGACCATGCCTTTCTTCTCTAACCTATCTATGATCTCTCTTGCCCCAGGTGAGCGGACGTTTTCACAGACAACTAACACCGGTTAGCATATGAGATCATGAGATCAAGACAAACGCCAGCAGCATGCCGGCGCTTCCTTAAGTCGTTTCCCGTTCGACGAGCTGTACCGGGAGGCAGTTCTCTACCTGAACGGGGCGTCCTTCGAGCAGGTCTTCAATGAGCTGGACGGAGAGCTCACTCATAGCCGCCAGCGGCTGGCGGACAGAAGTGATTTGGGGAGAAACGAGGGAGGCAATGGCCACATCATCGTAGCCAATCACTTTCACATCCTCTGGGACACGCTTACCGAGCTTCCGGCACGCCTTTATGGCAGCTAGGGCCATAATGTCGCTGTTTACGAACAGGCCGTCGACATCTGGGTGCTGCGCAAAAAGGTCTATGAGGAGTTCTTCGTAGCGGTCGATCTCAAACACGTTGATACCAGTTTCCACAGTGAAGTACGGTACCCCGCGTTCCTCTGCCACATCCACGAAAGCCTGATGCCTCTGATTGGCCAGCATATTAAGATGAAGTGACCCGCACATGTGGGCGATCTTTTTGCAACCACGTGCCAGCAGGAGCTCTGCAGCCAGTTTCCCTCCCTGGTAGTTATCTGAAGTGACATAGGGAATCCGGTCACAAATAGAGCGCTCGAAAGCCACCACCGGGAGGTTCAGCTTTTTGTACTCATCAACTTCCAAAGTATGGCTAGCCATAATAATGCCGTCCACCTGATTGCGCCTAAGCATCCAAATGTACTCCTGTTCCTTGGAGGCATCGAGCTGGGAGTTGCAGATGAGGACCTTGTAATTCCGAGCGTAAGCATACGTTTCCACAGAGGCCGTGAGTTCCGCAAAAAAAGGATGAGCCACGGTGGGCACGATCAAGCCGATGATGTTTGAACGCTTGCGGAACAGCGAACGGGCCACTTCATTGGGCTGATAGTCTAATTCTTCCATAGCCTTATACACTCTACGACGAGTGGCTTCGCTGATGTAGCCACGGTTGTTGAGAACCCTGGATACTGTGGTGACAGAAACCCCCGCCCTTTCAGCCACGTCTCTGATTGTCGGCATGATCATCACCTGATCGGTAGGTTCTATCGCCATTCTACCATATCATGAGTCCGACCTGCCAAGAGGACGCTCTATGAAGCGCCTGGACCTCAGCCAAAGCAGGCATTGCCGGGATGCCGCCCCGACGCGTTACCACCAGGGCTCCCACGGCGTTGGCAAAGCGGATGCTGCGCTCCAGCTGCATCGACGCAAATCGCGACAGCCTCATCCCTAGTCTCGGCACCTGTCAGCTCAACAAACGGTACTCCAAGCTTGACTGCCTGCTCCTGTAGCCAAACAGTCATGAGCCAACACCGCTCAGAGTCTTCCTCATCCAACGATCTAGCGGTTGAGCAGCAGCCAACCTAAGCGCGTTGAGGCAAGAACGTCCGCTACCGTTGCGTGTTTGCCGCATCTAACCCTTCGTTTCTCTCCTAAAGGAAAGACTGGGACCCGCCTCCGCGACGGACCCAAAACGCGCTGTTCACCAGATCGGCCTGTTGGCTAAACCAACAAACGGCAAGAGACACGGCCTGTTGGCCTCACGGGGCAAGGAAATCCTCATTGTTTTGTCCAACCTTCCTAACCTAATAGCCATGTTCGCTACTATATAGGTGAAGAGCGACAGAGAGGACGGCCAAGATGGACTATCAGAGACTGTTTCAGCAAATCACAGACGAGTACGCCTCAAGGTTGCTAAACTGGGCTATCAGGCGATCCTACAGCCGTCAGGACGCCGAAGACCTTGCCCAGGAGGTGCTGTGCGAAGTTTTTAGCGCCGTCACCAGGGAACCCAATATTGACAAGCTTGAGAATTTCGTCTGGAAGGTGGCGTACTATGTCTGGTGCAGACGGCTCAGGCGCTCCAAGGGAAGGGCTAACGAGATGAGCCTTGAGGAGTCAATGGTAGTCGAATCGGACAGCGACCACTCAGAGGCTGTCGTGAGTCGAATGGTTCTGAACGCCGAACTCGAGCGGATGCGGCGGACCGTGACCAACCTGAGTCGGAGACAGAGGGATGTGGTGGTCCTTCACTACATCGATGGACTCTCGATCTCCGAAGTCGCCCGTCGACTCGGCACCACTGAAGGCGCCGTGAAATGGCACCTCTTTGATGCTCGCAACCGAATGAGAAGGGAGTTGTCGGACATGGAGATGGAAAGATCGTTCGTATATCATCCTGGCAGACTAAGCGTAGCGATGTCCGGCGAAGGAGGATGCCCAGATATCACGAGACTCAACGAGAGCCTTATCCGCCAGAATCTGTGTCTTCTCTGCTACAGGGAAGGCAAGACCATAGAAGACCTTGTCAAGCAGACCGGCATACCCAGGCCATACCTTGAGTTTGACCTCGACTGGCTGGTGAAGCACGAGTTCATGAGGCTAGAAGGAGTGAGGTACTTCACGACATTCTACATAAGCAACAGACGGGATAAGCAAAGGCTAGGCGAGGTGTTTCTGTCGTACAAGGAGAGATGCATAGATGTCCTGCTTAAGTCACTCTGTGACAAAGAAGAGGACATCAAGCGAATCGGGTTTCACGGCAGCGCCTTTCCGTTTGGCCGGCTGTTGTGGCCTCTTCTGGTACTATACAACTACTATAGCGGCCATGCATCGCCGACACTCAGGAGGCTTAGGGTCAGCAAGCGACCGCCCATCAGACCGGATGGCGGCAGATACTATCCTCTTGGAATCGACCAATCCAGAGATCAACAGATAAATCCAGATGGATGGCAGGATCCTGAGGGGTGGAATGGCCAGAACGGGCTAGTCATGCACAGGTTCAGTGAGACAGAGGCCCTCTTCTGGCTTGGGGTATACACGTTCGTGAACCATTCCTTCGAGTTCATCGGCAATCATTACCGAGCCAAGCAGTATCACAGCTTGTTCCGATCTCTAGTCGAGCCTGGCCTCCTCAAGCAGTTCGATCTAGAGCAGAAAGAGCTGTTGGCCACTGCCATTCAGGCAGGATTGGTGACAAAGACCGAAGACGGCTATTCTCCTCAGTTTGTGATCCTGAAGCATAGCGAGTATCTCAGGCTGACGGAACAGATCTTCGCACCGATAGTGAAGACTCTCGAGCCAGTGATAGAGGAACTGGCCGGAGTCTTCGCTTCAGAGTACAAGAAGAGCCTTCCTACACAGGTCAGAACCAACATCGATTGGCTCACATACGTGGACATCTCCATGCTGACATACTATACGATGCTGTTTGGAGCGGGCGACGGCTTCCTGGCTCTCCCGCAAGACAATGATGTAGGGCGTCTATACACCCTCGTCATGACTTACAACAGCCAGATAAACGACGAGTGATCCGGCAGTGACGAGCAGCACCGCGCTCATTGCCTGAGATGGCTCCTATTGGAGGTTGATCGATGACCGCACCGTTGGTGTTCTCGGCCTAAGTGACTCATTCCCGGCGAAGTTGATAGGAACCCGGGAGTGGCAGATATACCATGCGGAGTGCCCAGTATGAGCACTCCGCCCCACGAGATGACGAATGTTATGTCGATACGCGCTTTTCTTACTGGTAAACCGCCTGCCGAAGGCGTTCCACGGCCTGCTTGTCGAGGATCTGTGCCTGTCCGATGATGGCCGCTATCTTTCGACGAGCATCTCCAATCTCCCCAGTATCCAGGTTCATACAATCCTAAGATGCAGGAGATGGAGCTCGGGGTGGTCGACTTCCTGGCGATTGTTTCACTCTATGTGGTCAGCTGCTGCGTTAGCGAACACGGCTTTGCCGTCTAATCGGTCGTCAACTCAAAGCAGTGGGGAAAGTCGGACAATTTCTCGTTCGGCAACTCAAGGTACAACCCGTAGTTTCCCTGCTCAAACCTCAACTCCATGTCCGAACCCAAGAGCCTTGCTCTACGAATCCGAGGTGCCTGGTCGGTAGACAAGCTCCTAATGAGACTCTTTCCGTTGTCTGGCCATCTCATCTGGAACGCATAGATCGTCCGACCTTTTGACGTGAAGCGGTAGTCCTCACTGGTCCAACCCAATGCGCTTTCGCTAAACGATCCGCTCTTTCCAACAGTTGGACCCTCGCCATACACCCTCCAAGGACGAGTCGCATAGATCCCATCACCGTTAACGCGGATCCACTTGCTGATTTCCTTCAGAATATACGTGCATTCATCATCCAGAGTCCCATCTGGCTTCTGTGGCACATTTAACAATAAGTTTCCGTTTTTGCTCACGATGTCGATTAGGGTCTCTATGATCTCGGACGCCGACTTATACCGATCTCGCACGTTGTAGAACCAGTCGCCTATCGATGTGTCCGTCTGCCACGGATCCGGTGATATATCGGTCTGTCCGCCGCGCTCGATGTCTAGGATTCCAACCTTAAACTCCTGCTCGTTGAGATGTTTCTGAGTGTACACTGCGCGGCCTGTGCCTCCATGAACCTTGGCATTGGTATTGTAGAGGTGAGCTACAACATGCAGTCCGATTTCACCGAAGGGCAGGTGTCCATCAGAGTAGAGCAGATCCGGATGATGCTGATCGATCAAATCCTTCATGCGGTCAAACCACTTCTGATGCCACCACGGATTGTCGGTGTACCAGGGTTTCTTTTCTTTCTCAAACTCGTCTCTGTTGGGCAGATACAGATCCTCGTATCGGGGATCGTTGCCGTCATAGGCAACCCCCGCAAAAGGCCCGGTCTTGTCTGCGCCTTTGTTGTAGCTGAACCATGAGTAGGTAGCGGCCAGGTGTTCGGACAGCCCAAATGGCAAGCCGAGCTTCTCGGCTTCTTCTTGCCAAAGCCGGACGATATTCTTCCGCGGTCCGACCTTTACTGAGTTCCATGGATTGTGCTTGGAATCCCAGTTGTCGAAATTGTCGTGATGGACTGCCTGAGCTACGAAGTATTTGGCGCCTGCCTCGACAAACAGCTTCATTAGTCCTTCAGGATCAAACCTCTCAGCCTTCCAAAGCTTTACTATGTCCTTGTACCCGAACTCAGAAGGATGACCATAGCGTCTCCAATGGTAGTAATACTGATCGGTTCCCTCGATGTACATGTTCCTGGCGTACCAGTCCCCATACATAGGCACGCTTTGGGGTCCCCAGTGAGACCAGATACCGAACTTCGCATCCTTGAACCATTTGGGACATTCGTAGTTCTGCAGTGATTCCCAGGTAGGTTCAAACGGCCCGTCAGTGATCTCGAACATCCTAGACATGCTACGACACCTCTTCATTGTTATGCTGTAAAGACTGCCATCAGCCCAAGCCATGTAGCCCAATGGGGTCCGCTTTTTGTTCAATCCTCTGAGTCAGTCATGCACTGTCTAGTGTGTCTATCTATTAGCCTTACATCTTTGTAGGTCTCATTCCAGCTCTTGTATGTAACATCCAAATATACTCCTGTTCCTTGGGAGCATCAAGCTGGGAGTTGCAGATTCGGTAGGATCTATCGCCATTCTACCATATCACGAATCCGACCTGCCAAGGGGACGAGCTAGAAGAGCCTGGACTTCAGCCAAAGTAGGCATTGCCGGGATGCCGCCCCGACGCGTTACCACCAGGGCTCCCACGGCGTTGGCAAAGCGGATACTGGTCTCCAGTTCATGAACAGTCCACTCCTCTAACACCAATCCTTGGCTGTCGATTCTTCTCTCCTCCAAGACTCTGCGCAACAGGTGGCCGAACTCATCGTCTCCCACCTTACCTATGAGGGCTGTCCTCATCCCAAATTTGGCCAGGCATGCCAGCACATTGGCGGGAGCGCCGCCGGGATTCGCTTCAAAGAGCTGGTTGCCATCGACAGAATACCCTGCGGGAGTGAAGTCAATGAGCAGTTCCCCTAAGGCGAGTACATCGTACATATGGTTCATCCAGTTCAACTCCTTGGACGAAGCTACGAGGGCATGCTGGGGACGAGACTACGAGGACGTGCCGATCCCCCAAAGGGAAGAGGTCCGGGCATTCCAAAACAGCTGTCGCCACTGCGTGCACCACGCTACGGTTAGCCCGCCGTACTGTTTCTAGCTGTCTTACAGCTTCAGGGCTCCCTCCACCACACCGCGGATGATGTGCTTCTGGAGCAAGGAGTAGAAGATGATTACCGGTATGATAGTCAGCATGAGGGCAGCCATGAGCAATCCGTAATCGGAAGTATAAGTGCCGTGGAAGTAGTAAGTGGTCAGCGGCAAAGTCCGGTTCTGAGCAGAAATCAAAACGAGCGAAGGCAACAAGAAGTCATTCCAGATCCAAAGCACGTCCAGGATGATCAGGGACAGGGTGACGGATTTGAGCAGTGGAAACACGATCTTAAAGAAAACCTGCAGCTCTGAACAGCCGTCGATCATGGCCGCTTCTTCAAGTTCCTTGGGTATGGACTTGATAAACCCGTGGTAGAGAAAGACGGCAAAGGATGCGCCGAACCCCAAGTACATGTAGATCAGGATCCAGCGGCTGTTGAGCAGGCTCAGACCTCCGTAGATCCTCACCAGTGGAATCATGATAGCCTGGAACGGGACGAGCATAGAGGCCACCATGGCAAAGAACAAAACCTTGTTGAACCGCCAATCCGTACGCGCAAACAGATAGGCAGTCATGGCCGACAGGACGGCAATGCCGATCACGCTCAGCACGGTGATCAACAGAGAGTTCATGAAGGCGGGAGCGAAGCCCATGCGCCGGTACGCCGTCACGAAGTTACTCAGAGACCAGGTGGACGGCAACCCAAAGGGGTTAGAGAGGATCTCGCGCCTGCTCTTGAATGAGTTAGTCAGTACCAAGAGGAACGGGGCCAGGAAGAGTAGGAACAAGCCGTACAGCACCAAGTGGCGTAGAACGCTCATGATACAGCGCAGAGCCTTGTTCATTACATCTCCACCTCCAGCTTCTTGGTGAAATACACCTGGAGCAAGCTGATGGCCGCCACCAGCAGGAAGAGGAGGAAGGCTTGCGCCTGCCCAACCCCGTACTGCTGAGCCAGGAAAGCTTTCTCATAGACATGCATGCTGATGAGCTGAGTAGTCTTAAAGGGCCCACCGTCAGTGAGAGCGAGGTTCACATCGTAGACCATAAAGCCGCGCTGAATGGTCAGGAACACAGTGACGGCAAAGGACGGAACCATCAAAGGAAGTACGATGTGCCGCAAACGCTGAAAGCCATTGGCCCCGTCGATGGTGGCCGCCTCCACAAGCTCATGGGGAATGTTGGAAAGGCCGGCGATAAAGATGATCATCATGTACCCGGAATACTGCCACACGCTGACGATAATCAGGGTCCATAAGGCCTTATTAGGATTGGCAAGCCAGGAGTAAGAGAAAAAGCTGATCCCGAAGGTGCGGCCCAGGTAGACTAGCACATTGGAGAAGATAAACCTCCATACCAAGCCCAGAATGATGCCGCCGATAAGGTTAGGAACAAAAAAGCCTGTACGCAGCAGATTTTGCCCCAAGACTTTGTTGCCCGTAAGGGCATAGGCCAACGCAAAACCCAGGCTATTTACAATCAACACAGTGAAGAATACGTACTTAACAGTGCGCAGAAAGGAAGCCCAGTAGGCAGAGTCGCGAATGACCTGCGCGTAGTTGGCCAACCCGACAAATGTGTAGGCCTTGGAGATGCCGTCCCAGCTGGTAAGAGTCAGATAAATGCCAAAAAGGAAAGGCAGGATGATCACTGTGATGAACACCAAAGTCGTAGGCCCTGCGAACACTAGGTATGTCTTGAGTTTGTCTACGAATCTCTTTTCTGCCGCCAGCACACTGCCCACCTCGCTTTGCGCTTGCTGCAAAGAAGGACCATTAGGCAGCCAGGTGGCCGCCTAATGGTCCCCACACCACCTTACAGTCCTCGCCAGTAGGCCTCCACCTCAGCCAAGAGGGTATCCCGGTCAGCGTAATCGGCCAGGTACTTCTGCATGGAAGCCCCAACCTCAGCCCAGTGATCGGCCGGTAAGTTAAGCACAAAGGTTATGGTCCTGCCCTTCTGCACATATTCCATGATCGACGCAGCTAGAGGATCCTCGGGCGTGATGGTGATGTTTTTGAAGGCAGGAATGATGCTGGCATCAACGACCAAGCGCTTCTGACCCTCGGGATCATAGACCAGCCAGTTTAGGAAATCTTTAGCCGCCTGCTGCTGAGCCGGAGAGTTCTGCTCGCCGTCTAGGATGAAGTACTTGGTCACGCCAACGAGTTGAGTCCGTATAATGGTGTAAAAATGGTTTTCTGAAAAAATAGGAGAGCCATTAACAAATTCCTCAGTTAGAATAGAAGTTGGACAAACCAGAATTCTAAGAGGAGGAATTTGAATGGCTC
>FZPS01000192.1_pt61 | contig 25938 bp, 16 predicted proteins | sample 1817821 | NCBI WGS metagenome assembly FZPS01 (sample SAMEA104158645, study PRJEB21678) | metagenome | place: Germany | collected 2015-04-21 | reverse complement strand
TTTCCGATACGGACTATTGTGGTGTGCCTGATTCTGGCCACACACTTATTGCCGTATGGACTGCCCCACCTCCTGTTTGGTTATTTAACCAAGGTCCGCTCGCCAAAATCCAATTGCCGTCTAATTCCAAATAAAGGCATTGGAATATGTTTATAATATAACACTTACCGGTAAAACGGCGCAAATCTGCCGCTGTGCATGTGTATGCCTGGTCAATTGATGTCAAAAGCGAAAATCCCTATAGAAAACGTATACCTAAAAGATTCTATTACCCCAAAACATCGCCTTGGCATAAAGGGATGGTCTCTTTATACCATTAAAGGCTAATTTCCGGTGACAATCTCCAAGCTGCAAGGTAGGGGAGAAGAATGACGTAAACTTTGGTAAGATACGTTAGCACGTGCTTTTTTTCGACATTGCAATGCCGATGGCTATCTAACTTCGATGCGTTGCTTGGCGCCAATAATTTACACCAACGGTCTCCATTGAAAAAGATATTGTTAACTAACCATGGGGAGCGGTAAATATGCCTGTGAGAGACTCCTGGGCATATTAGCTATTTATGGAGGCTGGAAGGTTTATGGTATGGTAATGGTAATCCAATCTGCTGCGAGCTCTTTTTCTGTTAAATACATATAATGGAGGTTGCCATGTCTTTTTCACCTATTCGCAAACTAATCCTGTTCCTGCTGCTCTTTGTAATGGCATTTCCTGCTCCGTGTCTGGCGGACTCGGTCAAGCTGGACCGTGGAGTTACCTATCTTAGTATGACCCGGGAGAACAGCCAGGGACGCCCGGTCGTGATCAATGCGGTCATTGCCGATCTGAATGATAACCGGGTGGAGACTCGTGTGGTTATGGCTCAGGGTGAGCTCGGCAAGACCCAGACCGTCAGTGGTATGGCCCGGGACAACTATGCCCTGGCGGGAATAAACGGCGGTTTCTTCTCGACCTCGAAACGAGCCATTCCCACTGACACCTTTATGTTGGATGGCAGAATCGTCAGCAAGGGAATGAGGGATCCCGCTGTCTTCGGCCTGTTTGAGAATGGGAAGGCCTTTATTGACATGTTTCATCCCGCGACCGTGGTGACCGTTGCCAAGAACTTCGTACAGTTCGATGTGGAAGCCATAAACCATGAAACCGGAATCGGTTTGATCCTGTACACCCCGGATTACGGGACCGAGACCGGTACCTCCAAATCATCGCTGGAATACACCGTCCGCCCGGTGCAGGGCAGGTACTACATTGAAGCGGTCTACCACGGCAATGCACCCATACCCAGTGATGGTTATGTGCTGTCATTCCAGGGTACCACCGGCAACCTGTCGAGACTGGAGATCGGGGACCAGGTTTCTGTAAACACCTATTACCCTCCAGGTTATGAAAACGTTCAGTCTATGCTGGGCTGTGGTCCGCTATTGGTACGCAACGGCCAGGTGCTGAAACCGGACCTGACCTTTTTGCAGCCCGGAATCGGCAGTCCCCAGCCCCGCTCCGCCGTCGGGGTTACATCCGACAACAAACTGCTGCTGGTAACCGTGGATGGCCGCAATGCAGGAGGCAGCGCGGGCATGAGGTTCGAGGAGCTGGCTGCACTCATGAAAGAACTGGGGGCTCGGGATGCTATGGCCCTGGATGGCGGCGGTTCCACCACCCTGTATGCAGGCGGTAAAGTCGTAAATAACCCTTCGGGCGGCAGCGAGCGCCGGGTGGCCAATGCGATTCTCATAATCTCACAGATCCCGGTCTACATCGATGGCGAGCGCCAGTACTTTGAAGTGCCCCCCGTCAACCATGAGGGCCGGGTGCTGGTCCCGATGCGCGCTCTCTTTGAAAAACTGGGAGCCGAGGTTAACTGGGACCCGGAGACCCGGATGATAACCGCCTATAAAGGCGCAGTTACCGTGGAGATGTCACCGGATACCAATCTGGCTGCGGTCAACGGTCAGCAGGTCGAGCTCGATGTAAAGCCGATTATTGTTGAAGGCCGTACCCTGGTACCGCTGCGGTTTGTCAGCACCGCACTGGGTGCTGATGTCGGGTGGGACGGTGCGAAGGAGACGGTGAGTATAAGGACTGGCGCCAGTTAAATTCCATAACGCAGAGACCGTTGGATAACCGGGATAATGGGAGTGATCCATTTTATGGGCGCTAATTATCGGTCTATTTGGGACTTGACCAGGTTTCGAAAATACAATATAAACAAATATGTTCCCTGGAATCATGTGGAATGATGATGTTAATCAATTAATAGATTAGGATAAACAAAAAAATAGACCCAACTCCGAGCTTGTTCGCCTAAAGCATCTGGCTATGGAGAAGAAGCCGATAGGGTGGAACGGGAAACGGTTCTGCCTCCCATTTTGGAAAGGGGTTTGCTGGTTCTTAATAGAGAAATGTAAGGGTTTCTCTGTTAACAAAGGTGTACACAAACCTCCTGTCCAGACAGGAGGTTTTAATTGCCACAATTTCATAACTGTATACTCCGAGCTTGTTCACCTAAAGCATTTTGGCCATGGAGAAGAAGCCGACAGGGTAGAAAGGGAAACGGTTCTGCCTCCCATTTTGGAAAGGAGTTTTAATGCTGTGTAGTTGACGGGGATACTGTATTGTTTCCTGCTAGTACAACTATGGATTCAACTTCAGCCCACTAAGGGAGGCTTTATTATGTGTTTATAGCCCAAGTTTTGCACATTTATTTACAGCGCGATTCAAAGTGTCAAATTAATTATAGAAAGGAGCTTATGACCAATGTCGGTTTTCAAAAAGAAGTGTTGGTACAAGTTACTGCCTGTTATCCTGGGCGTGTTTTTGCTGACCGGCTTGTTCAGCCTCTCGGCACCTGATGCCGCATATGCTGTTGGCGGTGACCTTAAAATATCGGGGCCAGGACTGAATAATCCCGAAGGTATTACCATTACCCAAAACCAGCTTCGGGGCACGGAAGCATTACCAGAAGAGTTACAAACAGTAGCAGGAGCAGTTTATCTTAAGCAACACGATGAAATTTACAGCACCATCAATACCTGGCCCACCAAGAGCTGGTACCGGGGTCAGGGTGTAAAGCTGACGGATCTTCTGAAACTGGCCGGGGGGCTGAATGAAAATGCCACCCTGATCAAGTTCGTTTCCCGTGATGGCTTTAAAGCGACCTTTACGGTGCAGGAGCTTATTGATGAACCCCGTTACCGGTTCCCTAACTTCATGGATAGCGGTCTCCCCGGGCATCTTCCAGGTGATTCATCTGGTGCTACACCGGTAGAAGCTATCATCGCCTATAAGAGTTTTTCCAGTCACGATTATGGTGATATTTCGGATCCCGATAACTTTAACCGTAATGACGCCAATCACCTCTTGTACGGTCAGCGGGCGGTGACTCAGCAGACTAACGCCAGGTTTGCCAAGTATGTAACGGGTATCGAGGTGCTCACTGACCCCGTAGATAAATGGGATATACCTACGTCATCAGTAGCGCCCGGAGAGGTTCCGGTGGGGACCCTGGTTGAACTGCACAGTCCTTTTAACGACGAGGACAAGGTTCACTACACCCTGGACGGCAGCACTCCCACCATAGAAAGCCCCATGTACAACTGGATTGCTAATCGGTGGAAGTCACAAAGAGAGATGAGTGATGAGGACAATGATGGTATTAGTGATTTCGATGAGATAAATCGCCCGATTGAGATTAACAAAGACACCACCATCAAGGCCTTTGTTACTGGCCCTGGAAGATCGGACAGTGATGTGGTCACCTTTCAATATACGGTTCCACTTAGTATCCAACATGCTAACCCTCCCAACGCCATCAAAAACAAGGCCTACACCCATACCTTTACTGCAGTAGGCGGTGCAAAGCCTTACATTTTCACCCTTGATTCAGGGGAGTTGCCGGATGGCATGACCCTGAATGGCTCAAAACTGGAAGGGACGCCCACTGAGAGCGGCATATTTACCTTCACGTTAACTGTGAGAGATAGTGCTGATCCTCCCAAGGAGGCGAGTCGTGAGTTTACTCTTTTGGTAATAATAAAGGGTCCACCCACACTGATTGCCGATACTACGGATAATGTTGTAGGAAAGCCCATTGAGATATGTTTCACCGATGATCAGGCCTGGCGGGAGGCGATAACCGAAATCAAGATTAATGATACTGCCATTGCCGGCCAGTACACAGTTGAATCTGGCAAAATCACCATCGATGCCAAAGTATTTTCCGCGGCCGGCAGTTATACCATAACCGTAATTGCTACCGGGTATGCTGATGGCGTCGTGACACAGCAGGTAAATCCATCAGGCAGCGGACAGGAGCCCGATCCCGATAAAGACATCGTGCTGAAAATCACGGGAGATGGGGTGACGAACTCGCGGGAGTATACCCAGTCCCAGCTGGAAGAAATGCCTCAGCAGCAGTATGTGTACAGCAGTATTAACACCTGGCCTTCAAAAAGCTGGTATGTAGGAAAAGGCGTCGGTTTAAGGTATCTCCTCAATGAAGCGGGGATTAAGGGAAATGCCCAGCAGATCAGATTTGTCAGTCGTGATGGCTATTATGTGACCCTCACTGTTCAGGAGCTACTGCATGATAAGCGCTACCGTTTCCCCAATTTCAAGAGCGGCAGCGGTGATGCTGATGGTCATATTCCCGGTTCCCCCTCAGGGGCAACAGAAGTTGAGCCTATTATAGCTCTGGTCAGTGCAAGTGGCACTGACAACCCTGCGTATATGAACGCTATGAACACTCCGCTGTTGATGCTGGGGCAGCGTGCAGTTACCGAACAGACCGGCCCTCTGTTTGTAAAATATGTAAATCAGATCGAGGTGCTTACCACTTCGCCGGGCAGATGGGCAGCGCCGACGGCGAAACCCAGCGGAGGAACGGTGCCTACTGGGACGAAGGTAGAACTACATAGTCCCAACGATGATATTGACAAGGTTTACTATACCATCGACGGCAGTACGCCCACTCTTGATAGTCCCATGTTTAACTGGATAGCGAAGAGGTGGTGGTCGTCACGGGGGGAAGAAGCCCTGGCCGAGATCAACCGTCCTATAGAGCTGACCAAAGATACTACGATTAAGGCTGTTACTATTGGCCCTGGCAAATATAATAGTGATGTTGTCGAATTCACCTACAAGGTAGAGGGACCCGCGAAAAGCGTCGGCGGTAGAGTTGAGCCCGACAAAGGGGGACAGGTAAGCCTGGGAGACGAGGTCGTCATTGATATACCACCCGGAGCCCTGGAAGGTACCGATGGAATAGAAGTGAAAATTGAACGGGTAAGCGAGCCCCCTGCTGCACCAGCGGGGTATAGGGTTTTAGGCAGCGTGTACGAATTCAGCGTTGGCGATAAGTCCAGCTACAGCTTCAAAAAGCCTGTTATGATAAAGCTTAAATTTGATCCGGACAAGGTTGGACCCGGGGAGACCCCGGCTGTCTACTACTTCGACCAGAGCGAAGAGAAATGGGTAAACCTTGGAGGCGAGATTTCGGGTGATACGATAACCGTACAGGTGGAACATTTCACCATGTTTGTGGTGATGGTAGAGACGAAATCGGAGGATGAGGATGAGCCCCTGAATCTGACAGACATAGCCGGCCACTGGGCGGAAGAGAACATCAAACAACTGGTGGCTCTGGGGGCAGTCAGCGGATATCCTGACAACATCTTCAAGCCCGAGAACAAGATCACCCGGGCCGAATTTGCCACCATTCTGGTGAAGGCTTTCAAGCTTGAGCCCCAGAAGGGTAAGACCTTTGCTGATACTGAAGGCCACTGGGCCCGGGACAGCATATCTACCGCCGCTTATCACGGAATTGTCAGTGGTTATGATGCCACTAGATTTGGACCGGATGATAATATTACGCGTGAACAGATGGCGGTGATGATCATGAATGCTTCGCAACTGCCTGCGGTGACAGCCGAAAGTTCACTAGTTGACAGCAACAGTATCTCAGCTTGGGCTAAAGAAGCCGTAGCTACTGCAGTAAAGAACGGAATTATCAATGGATATCCGGACAACACTTTCCGCCCCCGGGCGAATGCCACCCGGGCGGAGGCGGTTACGGTGGTTGTGAATGCGTTGAATATTTAAGGTAATAGCGGTTTGGAGTTGAGTGTTAGTCAGCTCTGAGCAGATATGAATAATTGCAGCGAGAAAGTCATAAATATGCCATTGGTTTCAAGGTTGGAGAGAGGAGAATATGGTCTATCAATTGGTTGGCTCTCGATTTAAAAAACGATTCTATATGCTCTTGACCATCACCCTGTTTCTGATGCTTGTGGTATTGGCAATTAGTCTGGTAATACCGGGGCCTGCTTGGGCTGAACCGACCGCAACCCTTGAAATCTCCGGCGACGGGGTGGCGCGACCAGTAGTCTTAACACTGGCAGAGCTGACGGCAATGGAGCAGTATGAGCATGTGTACAGCACCATCAACACCTGGCCAACCAAACGCTGGTACACGGCTCGAGGGGTGAAGCTGAGGGACCTGTTAGCCCTGGCGGAAATCAAGGATGAGGCCACCCTAGTCAGGTTCGTGTCTAGTGATGGCTACGATGTGACCCTTACGGTTAAGGAGTTGTTAAAAGACAAGCGTTACTATTTCCCGGGGTTAAAAGATAATCACCCCAGCGACGGCAGCATACCCGGCTCTTCTGATGGGGCACAGGAAGTAGAGCCTATTCTGGCCCTGGTAAGCGCTGAAGGAATTGATGACCCGGCTGCTATGAATGAACGGGATGCACTGCTGCTGGTATTGGGGCAGAGGGCAGTAACCGAACAAACGAACAACCTGTTTCTAAAGTACGTAAGCCGCATCGAGGTTACTACCACCACCCCGGAAAAGTGGGATAGTCCCAAGGCAAATATTCCTAGCGGAACAGTTCTTCCTGTGGGCACCCAGATTAAACTGAGCAACAAGCATAACAACGAGGACAAGATCTATTACACTACCGACGGCAGCACGCCTACTGTAAACAGCCCGATGTTTAACTGGAGCGCCAGCCGCTGGTGGGACCAGCGAGGTGATGTGGAAGGTATCAATAAGCCTATCGAGATTAAGAAGGATACCATCATCAAGATGATCACCATTGGTCCCGGCAAGGAGGACAGCGATGTCGTCACCTTTACCTTTACGGCTGATCTTACAGGTAAGGTGGTTGATCCGACCAAGGTTCCCGGCGGGCCACCCACGGAAGTGACCCTGGACCGGAATGCCATCAACCGTCCCATCGGCAGCACCTTTCAGCTGGAAGCAACGGTAGCTCCATTTAATGCTACTGAGCAGGACGTAATCTGGAAGTCCAGCGATACCAGGGTGGCAACCGTGGACAATCGCGGCCTGGTAACCGTGGTCGGTCCGGGCACGGCTGTCATCACGGTTGCCACGGTAGTTGGCAATCATACAGCTACGTGTATTGTGAACGGCCCGGATGAGGAAGCAAACAGTGAACATGTCGACCCGGCAGTAGCTGGTTCGCAGGAGAAACAGCCGCCCCAGTACCCGGCGGAGCCATTTCAGGAAACCCAACATCCCCCGGTATCAGGAGATAGCCAGACTGATGCTTCTGGCAATACCAGTCAAGGGGACGGTTACACCGAGCATCAGGTGGCTGAGGACAGAGCCCGATACTTGGCACGGATAGAGGACCTGGCCGCCTCAATGCAGCGCCATGAATTACAACAGCAAAGCCCCGAAATGTGGCAGGTTTTTGAGATGTCTGCCGATACCATACCCCTGCCTTTGCAGGAGAAACATGACTGTATGACCGCCGTAGTATTTGTCATTCTTTTTATCGGGGGTGCCGGCAGGCGATATGCAGAGTATGTAAAGGAGCAATAAAGAAAGATTATGGAAACAGCTTTAGTACCACTTAAAGACACTATGCACACAATTTCGTCAGGACTGCTGATACCAACCATCGCCGTGCTCTTATTGTTGCTGGCTCTATCGGTGATTGAATTGGGGGGAGTGTTGGTTGAGGCTCTCACCGAACGGCGTAAGATGAAGATTAATGTTCCGGATTTAATTGCAGCCTTACAGGGGAAGGATGTCGGAGGGATCGTCGACCAGATAGAGCATAGCAGTCTGTTTCGCCGCCAAAAGGCAGCTATCGGTGAGCTTGTCCGACATAGAGATTTACCCGCCGCTTCACTGCAGGCCCTGGCGCGCCGGTTACTGGCAGGCGAGGAACTGTATTATGTTCGAATTACCAATCGTACCGATCTGGTGACCCGTCTGGGTCCTATGCTGGGATTGATGGCGACGCTGATACCGCTGGGACCGGGCTTGATTGCCCTGGGTCAGGGCGATACCATAACACTGGCTGATTCGCTGTTGACAGCCTTTGATGCAACGGTTACCGGTCTGGCTGCCGGGGGGATTGCCTTTGCCATCTCCCGCCTGCGGAAGAGGTGGTACGAGGATTACCTGAGTACTCTTGAGGTTTTGCTGGAAAGTCTATTGGAGGTGTTCGCTCATGAACGGGGGGTTGAGAACCAGGAGGCGTTGGAGGGACGAAGACATTAATCCCCTGGAGGGTGCTATCAACATCGTGGATGCGATGCTGGTCTTTGCCTGTGGGTTGATGCTGGCCCTGGCCATCAACTGGAATATTGATCTTGGCGTGGGACAGCGGGTGGATTTAGAAAAGGGCCAGGAGGTGACAGACAATCCGGAGATACGCGATGACCTGATTGAGACCCAGGGAGCGGGTAAGCTTTACGAACGAATGGGTACGGTCTACAAAGACCCGGCCACCGGGCAGTTATTTATGCTGACCGACTAGAACTGTTTATCATAGCAGCCGACATAATCGCATTAGATATGGCGGCTGCCCTGCAGGAAAAGGAGGGTTGTGTGGGTGCAAAGCAACGTGAAACCAAGATTCTACCGACTTATAATGGTAATCTTCAGCATGATCCTGATGGCCGGCGTTTTCAGCCTGATATCGTCCGCCCCGGTTCAGGCCGCATCGGACTCGCTGGAGATTACCGGCGACGGGGTGACTAACCCGGCAACGTTTACCCTGGACCAACTCAAGGATATGGAACAGTGCCAGTACCTGTACAGCTGCATTAACACCTGGCCCACCAAGAAGTGGTATGTGGGCAAAGGAGTCAGGTTATCTGAACTGCTGGAACGGGCCGGGATGACAGATGAAGCCACCCTGATTAGATTCAGTTCGATTGATGGCTACGCAGTAACACTCACCGTTGACGAACTGTTTAAGGACAAACGTTACCGGTTTCCCAATTTTAAGAACGGGGCTGATGGTGACGGGCATATCCCCGGGGATCCGTCCGGCAGGGTGGAAGTAGAGCCCATTGTTGCCCTCATCAGCGTAGAAGGCAGTGATAATCCGGAGTATATGAATGACCTGAATTCCCTGCTGTTGATGCTGGGACAGCGGACGGTTACCGAGCAGACGGGAAATCTTTTTGTCAAGTATTTAAACAAGATTGAGGTCCTAACCGTTGAACCGGTTAAATGGGACGCTCCTCAGGCCAATCCGGGAAGCGGCAAGGTGCCTGCCGGGACGATGGTTACCCTAAGCAACATTCACAACGATGACGACAAGATCCATTACACTACCGACGGCAGCACCCCGACCATGGAAAGTCCCATGTATAACTGGATCGCAAGCCGGTGGTGGCCAGCCCGGGCAGACGTCCTGGGGATCATCAATCATCCCATCGGACCCATAAACCAGGATACGACCATAAAGGCGATAACCATTGGACCCGGCAAGCTGGAAAGTGATGTGGTCACCTTTACCTACCAGGTTATCGATGAGAGCGAGCCCGAATCGACCGCAAAGGTGATCCACCTCACCATTGGTCAGGTTGAAGCCAGTGTCGACGGTAGCCCCTACACCCTGGAGGCTGCGCCTTACATAAATGCTGATGTTGGCCGTACGCTGGTACCGGTGAGGTTTATCAGCGAAGCGCTCAGTGCCGGAGTCGATTGGGACCCGGTAACCAGGCAGGTAACCATTACTGATGATGGAAAGAAAATTGTTCTTACGGTAGGTTCTGACGAGGTCCAGGTGAACGGCCTGAAACAGACCATTGACTGTGCTCCAGTGACCCTGCCCCCTGGAAGAACCTTCGTACCATTGCGCTTTGTTAGCGAAACACTGGAAGCAGAGGTGAAATATGAACAGAGCACTGGTCAGATCTTGATTACCCGGTAGGTAAGTACATACTGCTCCGAGCCTGGTGACCTAAAGGAAATATCCCATGGTTACCAGGCCGGCAGGGTTCATCTGGAAATGGATGGGCCTCCCGTGTTGGAAAGGAGCCATAATACGGATTTTTGGATCCGGCTGGCTTTCTTTCGACCAGCCGGTTTTATTTTGGTGAGGAGGTGAAAACGGGACGGACAAATGTTGTCCATAAGACCAGGACATGAGTCCAGCCGGGCTGCAGAGTACCTTGAACTCGAGATTCATCAAAAATCAATGGGGAAAGGAGATACATATGAACAAGTTCATAAGAAATGGACATAAAATGGGACTGCTTATGTCGTTGGCTCTATTGATTGCAGTATTCGCCCTTCTAGCAATGCCGCAACCAGCGACTGCAGCCGGGACAACAGAACTTACAGTTACCAAGTATGCATATGACGGTTCGGGCGTTATCAGCCAAAAGACGGTTGATTATAACTTTCTGGCAGACAATTTCGAAGTAATGGGCGACGGAGTGACCCGTTATTATCACCAGGGCCCGGTTTTTATTGATGACCCTGACCCGGAAACGCAAGAGCTGCTCCGTTGGAATCCCGAGGAAGACCAAAACTGGGATACCAAAGATATGGGTGCAGTTATGGGTGCCAATGTAAGGGACATCTGTGATTTAGTTGGTGGTATGCAAGAGGGCGACAGGTTAGAAATTATAGCACGCGATGGTTTCAAAAAAGAGTTTGCTTATAAAAACGTTTACGAGTACGACGAAGACCGTGAAGGGCCTATGGTTTTATGCTGGTACAAGGATGGTATGTACCCCGAAAGCGGCTACAATGAAGGTATGCGCCTGGTCTGGTTTGCCGCACCAACATACAAGGAAGGCCCGACCAGCATTGAAGAGTTACCTTCAGGTGATTACCACGTTTTCGGCAACTGGGATTGGCATGAGGCCGCCGACCCTAAATACTGGTACTATTATCAGGGCGAATACCCGACCACTACCGGGCTATCGGTGCAGAATGTCTCAAAGATAAACATTTACGAACTGGCTGCTCCACCAGTACTCACCGCCGCCAATGAAAGTAACGAGATCGGTCAGCCGGTGGATATCATTTTTGCCGATGATGCTGCATGGCGGAATGCGATTATCGGTATTACGGTTAATGGTAAGGCCTTAACTAATAATCAGTTCTCAGTGACCGAAGGCAATATTAATCTTGCTGCTGAGATATTTACGGCCGCAGGAGAGTACGATATTGTGGTTCAGGCCATCGGTTACAGCAATGCTACCGTGAAACAAAAAATGGAAGTGCCTGAAATACCGCTGACTATTGTTGTCAAGGAGAACGGTGTTGAAACCCGAAGCGTTGACTACAACCTGGGAGAATGGACAGAACTGAAACGGCAGCATTATTCCATCAGAGACAGCATGCCTGCTTATAGGTTAGGTGCGGCCGAAGGTGTCTATCTGGAAGATATCTTAAATGAGGCTGAGATTAATATTGAAAGCATCGAAGGATTCAAGTTTATTTCTACTGACGATTACAGTACAACCTTATCCAAGAGCGAGCTGTTCGATGGTCAGCGCTATTACTATCCCAATATATTCTCGGAAAATAAAGAGGAAGGCGCTCAGGTAGTAAAACCCATGCTGGCCTTAAAATCCTGCGTGGGAGAAAGGAATGATAGCACCCTCCCCTCCTGGGATAGCATCGATGACAAGGATGCTATCCGATTGTTCATTGGTCAAAAGAACGTTGAGGATATAAACTATGGATTGTACGCCAAATTGATATGCGAGATTGAGGTTGAGCTTGCCGAACCTTCGCAACCAGTAGCCGTCGCCGACGTAAGCATCACCCAAGGTGACCAGGAACTGGAAGTCGGAAAGACAGTGCAACTCATCGCTGTTGTGGAGCCCGAGGATGCTACCAACAAGAATGTAACCTGGTCCAGCAATAATGAAACTGTCGCCAAGGTAAGTGAGACCGGTCTCGTAACCGCAGTGGCAGAAGGTGCCGCGACCATTACGGTCACGACCGAAGACGGAAATAAGACTGCTGCGATAACTGTAACCGTGGTAGAGCCAACCATCCCATCCGATTGGACACTCCAACTCTCCGGTGCCAGAGATGAGACCATCACCAAGTCATATTTTGAGCAAGGGTTGGCTTGCTCTCCATCGCACCACGCGATCTGGACCGATGATGAAGGTAACGTCTGGGGAGGCATGCCCCTATGGCTGTTAGTAGGGATGGTTGATGATAATCCTGATGTTGGCGATTACCACATCGGTTTCAACTACGAATTGGCTATGCAGGGTTATGATATTAAAGTAATAGGCGGCGATAATTATTCAGCCACCCTTGACAGTGCCAGCATCGCCCGTAATGACGGCTATATCGTTGCCAATACTCTTAACGGAGAGCCACTCCCGCTCAAGACCGAATCAGGTAAGAACTGCTGGCCGCTCTACCTGAAGGGTTCAGCGGTTTCCGGCAAACAACAAGTTGGTAACATAGTTCGCATTGAACTTTCCGGGCTTCCTGAAGAACCGGATCATTCCCTCACCCAACTCCGAATTGTCAAGTATGGTGAAGACAATGTTACCATCATAGATGAAGTAACTCTTACTTATCAAGACATGGAGGAGCAGCTCGAGGTAATTGGTGATGGAGCAACGGTATACAAATTCCAGGGAGTCACCTTTGACCCGGACGATCCGTGGGACGAAGATGGAAGCCAGTTGGACGATTTCAAGATAGCGAATGCGGTTAAAGGAACCCGCATCAGTGATCTTTGCAGCCTTGTCGGTGGCATGGGAGCCGGAACGGAAATTGTCTTAGTTGCTACGGACGGTTGGGAGACCAAGCTCCCCTATTCCTCTATATATCCTGATCCCTCAGTGCAGGAAAGGCAGGGAGATGCCATTCTGGCCTGGTATGCTGACGGGAACTATGTGCCTGATTACAAAGACGGTATGCGCCTTTTCTTTACACCGGAAGACACGATATACAGTCAAATGGACATGCGCGAGACCTTACCGGAAGCATACTGGCATTACTACGGTGCTGATGGGATCATGTATCCTTCCTGCGCCGGACTATCAGCGAAGTATGTTACAATGCTCAAGGTTTACACCGTACCGCAGGGCGATTGGACGTTGGAACTTGATGGTGGGGATATCGGTGGTCTCAAAGTTGATGTAAGCAAAACCTATTTTGAATCAGCTCTCACCTGCACCATGGGGGCCAATCACAAGGCAAGTTATACCGATTCCAAAAACCGGACCTGGGAAGGAATGCCCCTATGGCTCCTGGTGGGATTCGTGGATGATGCTGACCAGCACTCCAATAACGCCTTTAATCGGGACCTGGCATTATCCGGGTACCAGGTGGTGATTACGGCAAGGGACGGTGCTGAGGTGATTATAGACAGTCGTGACATTGATCGCAATCACGACTACATCGTCGCCAATTCACTCGATGGAAACCCCATTCCCGAAGACGACAAAAGCTGGCCGCTCCGTCTGGTGGGACCAAAGGCGAGCGGGAGTACATCAATTTCGCAAATAGTAAGTATTAAGCTGGTACGGTCAGAATCGGGAGAACCGGCAGCTTATACTGTAGCTCCTGTGGCTGATCCTGCTTATACCATAGGGGCAACACCGGATGGCATAAGCAGCATGACGGTTAACTCCGGAATATCCGGATTCAAGTACTTCACCGCCCAGATCAGCCCTCAGGTCGAGCACAGTGGCTTGGAAACCGTGGTCTTCACTCATTTACGGAACGGTAGCCAGTTGCAAATTAATTCTACCAAAGCTGACTTTGATGTGGTTGACACCGCGCAGGCCGGTTTTAATGTGCACGCGGGCGATGTGGTAAAGGTCTTCATTGTTGATGAACTGACCAACGCTACTGACCACAATCCCGTGATTCTACAGTAATGACTCGGACTGTTGTGAGTTGAATAGCGCGAGGGGTAAAACCGGAAGAGTCATACCTTGGAGTTCGAAGAGTTTTACCCCGCGCTGCCACAACAGGAGAATATGGCTAAAGGAGCAGGTTGATTATGAAACCTGAACTGGGTTACCAAAGACGAAAAGGTCAAAGTGTGGGCAGACTAGTCTATCTGTTTGCATTCATATTGGCCCTTCTTTGTTCCTGCTTTTTCCCTGCGCCTGCCTGGGCTGATGGTATAGCAGGACCAGAAAAGGTTATCCTGACCTGGACTGGCGATCCGGCCACATCGCAGACTGTTACCTGGTTAACGCCGGATGTAAATGCGGATACAATCCAGTATATTGAGTCAGAACGCTTTAATGGTGATTTTTCTGCCGCTGAAATGATTGACGCTGATGGCAAACAATTTGCCGCCAGTGAGGATTACCGGTTTACAGTCACGCTTACCGGATTAAAGCCCGGCACGCAGTATGTCTACCGGGTGGGCAGGGATGAAGCATGGAGTAAGCCCCTGTTTTTTTCGACTTCCGGTGATCCGGATGACTTCACCTTCTTATACCTGGGTGATGTTCAGGAAGGGTATGCTCAGTGGGGCAGCATGATAGGGGAGGTTTACGAGGAGAACCCGGAGATCATGTTTGCCTTGTTGGGCGGTGATTTAACCGACAACGGCAGTAACCTGGTTGAGTGGGAAGAGTTCCTCGATGCAGCGACCAGCGTATTCTCCCGGATTCCGGTAATGCCGGCAAAAGGCAACCACGACAAAGAACTGTTTGTCGAGTTTTTTGCCCTGCCGGATAACGGTCCCCCGGGAATCAGCGGGTCGTTTTACTCCTTTGATTATGGAGAAGCTCATTTCGTGGTTCTGGACACCGGCAATGTAATAACTGAAGGCGTAAAGCAATGGCTACGGGAAGACCTGCAGAGTACAAACAAGAAGTGGAAGTTTGCCGTCTTTCACCACCCGGCTTATCAGGATTTCGATGACAGCAAAACCGTAGACGATGCTATTCGGGAACATTGGGTACCGATTTTGGAGCAATACCAGGTAGATATGGTTTTTGTTGGGCATCAACATGTCTATATGCGTACCCATCCGATTTTCCGGGGAGAGGTGGCGAATGATTCTAACGGCATAGTCTATGTGATGGGCAACTCAGGCTCCAAGGAGTATGCGCTGGGACAGGGTTTTCCCTATATTGCCTGTGAGGAAACCGGCAGCAACTATCAGTTGATTGCAATTGAAGGCGATGTTTTGACTCTGACAAGCAGGAAAGCTGATGGTGAATTGATTGAAACCTACGCCATATATAAAGGGGACATTCCAGTTGAGGAGGATCCGCGATACACAGTTATTCCTAATGCTGCCGAGACATATACCACGGGCAGCAATGAAGATGGTATCTGCACCATGACAGTCAACCCCGGTGTATCAGGATTCAACCATTTTGCGGTGGGCATTACTCCTCTAGTCCCCCATAGCGGCGAAGAAACGGTGGTGTTTATTCACCTTAGGAATGGTCAACAACTGGGACTTAACGGTTCCCGGGCGGATTTCGATACCATTGATGCCGCCCGGGCCGGTTTTAACGTAAGAACCGGGGACGTAATCAAGGCTTGTATTGTCGATGAGTTGACCAATGCAGAAGATCATAACCCGGTGATCCTGCAGTAATACGTAAGGCAGACGAACAAGCGGGTCAACCTGTCTATTGACCCCAGAATAAATGGAAGGAGTAGGTAGTCGAATATGAAGCGCAGGATATTAGTATTTTTCCAAATAGCCATGCTGGTGCTGCTGTCGATTCCTGCAGCTGCTGTTGCAGGCAGCACACAGCAAATCGACCTGTCATTAAGCAAAACTAACGCCTCAGCCGGCGATAGTGTTACCGCATCGGGCACTACGACCCCGGAAGCGTGGGTTCCCCTCAAAGTAGTAGATGAGGCCGGCAACGTAGTGGTATTTGATGCCCGGAAGGCGGACCAAAACGGCCACTACAGTATTGATTTTATCGTACCTAATGAAGCTTTCGGCACATTAACTGTGGTCGTTGGCGAAGGAAGCAATGTAGCTACTGCAACCCTTAAAGAACCAACCGGCACCGGCGGTGGCGGCGGAGGTGGAGGCGGTCCAGCAGCACCAAAGCCGGTTACCTCCAACACCGGGACAGCATCCGTTAAACCATCTGCCGGTGGCAACATCAGCCTGGGAGATGACGCCAGTATTAAGATACCGGCTAATGCCCTGACCGGAACTGATGCCGCGGAGGTTAAAGTCGCAAAAGTCACTGCACCTCCCGGCGTGCCTTCAGGTTTCAAACTGCTCGGAAACGTGTACGAGTTCAGCGTTGACGGTAAAAGCAGCTACAATTTCTCCAAGAAAGTAACCATAACCCTCAGTTTTGATCCCGGCAAGCTTGCTCCGGGAGAAATTCCCGCCATCCACTACTATGACCAGGCTGAGGGGAAGTGGGTTAAACTCGGCGGAGTGGTCTCAGGCAATACCGTAACTGTGGAGGTAGATCACTTTACCAAGTTTGCCGTGCTGGCAGTGGAGGAGGAGCAGACTCTAATCGACATAAGGGGTCACTGGGCCGAAGGGAATATAAAACAGCTGGTGGAAATTGGGGCAATTGGCGGCTATCCTGACCGTACATTTAAGCCCAACAACCGGATCACCCGGGCCGAATTTGCCACCATCCTGGTAAAAGCGTTCGAACTGCAGCCTCAGCCGGGCAAGGTCTTTGCTGATACCGCCGGGCACTGGGCACGGGATACCATAGCTACCGCCGCTCATTACGGCATTGTCAACGGGTATGATGCCGATACTTTCGGACCCAACGATAATATAACCCGGGAGCAGATGGCGGTAATGGTTATCAATGCAGCTGGTTTGACTCCGGAGACCGCGGAGCTTTCCTTCGCAGACAGCAGCAGCGTCTCCGCCTGGGCCAGGGAAGCCGTGGCGACAGCCGTGAAGAACGAGATTATCAACGGGTATCCCAACAACACCTTCCGTCCCCTGGGGAATGCCACCAGGGCGGAGGCGGTTACCGTTGTCGTGAATGCGCTATAGTGCATACGCTGTGTGATTACGCCGAAAACATCATTGCAAGTATGGAGGTTCAGGCTCTTCTCATATCCGGCCTGAGCCTCCATGATCAAACAGGATATTGTTTAGGTCAATAGTAGCGCCGGAGAATACCTTCTCCCCGCCATACTATGTTTTATAAAATCTGATTGCCGGGAGGCATCCTGCATGCAATGTGTTTGTCCATGTAGAAAGAAAACGATAGATATTGTTCTGCTGTTGGTCCTGATTCTATGTGTGTTGGCAGGCGGTTGTGCTCCACCGGAGGAACCGGCTGCCGGCTCCCTGCTTATTGACGGGGATGCCGCAGAAAACCAGGTTTCCTTCACCTGGGAAGAATTAAAGTCCATGGAGGAGGGCCTGGTGGAAGCCGAATATTTTTCCATTAATTCGTATGGATCAAAAGGATACTCCCATTTTAAGGGCGTATGGGTTTGGTATGTTCTCAATGAAAAGGTGGGTATTAACGATAACGCCTCCAGAGTGACTTTCATCGCCGAGGACGGCTACCAGGTCGAATACTCTATTGAGGACGTCAAGAGAGAGGATTATATTGACGAACAAAACCCGGAGGCGAGGTACAAGATGATCCTGGCCTGGGAGGAGAATGGGGTGGAGAATGACCCGGCCTTGGGGAGTCCCCTGCAATTGGTGGTTGGCCAGCGTGAACCCGGCGATGTAAACCGGCCTTACTGGGTGCGAAATGTTCAGATTATCCGCATCGATTAATTGCAGCCTGCGGACAGGGGAGAATAACCGTTATTGGGGGCCATGTCATGGAAGAGCAGACGAAGAGCCGCAGCAGGTATAATATGAGCAACCGGGATCTCCTGATTATCGCAATACTAAGCGGTATTGGGGGAGTGATGAGCACATATGTCGGCTATCTGGGCAATCTGTTAAACCGCGTTTTTGGTGTGCCTTTTGGTGCCGGGCAATTCGTGTCCGGTCTGCATATTTTCTGGTTCATCCTGGTAGCGGGACTGGTTAGAAGACCAGGTGCCGCTACGGCGGCCGGCCTGTTAAAAGGGGTTATCGAGATGCTCACCGGTAGCACCCACGGGTTGGCTATTATCCTGGTTTCGTTGACTCAAGGTCTGGTGGTTGATGTTGTCCTTTTAGTTACCAGGCGCTACAATCTGGGAAGCTACATGCTGGCTGGAGGAGTTGCGGCAGCTTCCAATGTTTTTGTTTTCCAGCTCCTCTACTTTTCCGGTGCCCCCATAACCTATATTTTATTTATTGCCTTAATCGCGTTGGTTTCCGGCGTTCTCCTGGCGGGCAGCTTCGGGTACAGTGTGCTGGAGATTGTACTGCAAGCCCGTCCCTTTCGCATTTCCGGGGGAGAAATAGACGGTGGGGGAGCCGCTGCCGGTGAGAAGAAAACAACGCCTAATATCAGTATCATCATAACGGCTTTCTTGATGGTGGTGCTGTCCGCAGGTGCTGTTTACTACTTTGCTGCTGTCTTTGACCCGCCCTGGGCAGGCCCCCGCTGTCAGGTGGAAGGGGCGGTGGAAAATCGTCTCACTTTCCAGCTTTCTCATTTTGAGCAGCATGAAACAACCATAACCGCCGAGTTAAGAGGACAGATCAGCCATGTTCCTCCCCGGGAGTATACGGGTGTTCCCTTAAGGGTCATTGTCGAAGAAGCCTCTCCCCTGGAAGGAGCGACCCGGCTTAAAGTAATAGCCACCGACGGCTATATGGTGGAGTTTGATATACAAAGGGTGTTAAATGATGACCAGATGCTGTTGATCAGAGAAGGGGATATGCTGCGCTTGATTGCGGGCAACTATGATGGAGGATACTGGGTTAAGCTGGTAAACAGGTTGGTTGTGGAATAATTCGTTTGTATCATTAGAATGGAGTTATTATGCTGGAACCGGTTGTTGACATTCAGGAACTGTCCTTTACTTATAGCGGGTCTGAGGTCCCGGCACTGGAGAGGATAAACCTCAGAGTGTATCCGGGACAGTTCATCACCATTACGGGGCCCAGCGGATGCGGCAAATCAACCCTGGCTCTGTGCCTGGCGGGTTTCATCCCCCATGCTTATGCCGGGAAAATGGAAGGGACTATCTACATACAGGGTAGAAACACCCGGGACTATCCTGCGGGCGGGCTTTCCGGTATTGTCGGCCTAGTGCAGCAGGATCCGGAAGCCCAGCTCTGCACCCTGACGGTTAAGGATGAGGTGGCTTTTGGGCCGGAAAACCTGTGTATACCTTCCGAGGAGATACGGGAACGTATCCACTTTGCCCTGGAGGCGGTAGGGGCGATAGACTTAAAGGACAGACAGCTCCACACTCTTTCCGGAGGCGAAAAACAACGGGTGGCCATTGCCTCAGTGCTGGCTATGACTCCCTCCCTCCTTATTTTGGACGAACCCACCGCCAACCTGGATCCCTCCTGCACCCGGGAGGTGCTCGAGACTTTAAGGAGGTTGAAGGAACAACATCAGATTTCCATTATTGTAATCGAGCATCGTCTGGAAAGACTTGTATCCATCTCCGACCATCTACTGCTCATGCAGAGGGGGAGGATTGTTGATGAAGGCAAACCCGAAAGTTTTCGCCGCCTGTTTAGTCCGGTCGGTAAACGGATCAAAGCGGAAATTGGTCTGCCGGAAGAGGGGTCGTCAAGCATTCGGAAGCAGGCTCAGAAAGTGCCGGTTTTATCGGTCAAAAATCTTACTGCCGGTTATGCGGGGAGAGATGTCCTCTCCGGGATAAGTTTTTCCGCCTACGAAGGAGAGACGATTGCTGTTATGGGGGACAACGGCAGCGGCAAAACCACCCTTTTGCTTGCCCTGCTGGGGATCATTAATGCCCGGGAAGGTGCAATTTACCTCCAGGGAAAAGATATAACCCGGCAAAAAGTCTCACGCCGTGCCCAGTATATGGGACTTGCCTTTCAAAACCCCAACCACCAGATTTTTGAGGATACTGTTCTTAAGGAAGCGGCTTTGGCCTCAAGTTTTTTGGGACGGGATACCCCCCACGAAACCGAGCAGCGGGTTGTTCAACTGCTGGAGGAGTTCGGTCTGAAGCAGTATGAAAACAAAAATCCTTTTACTCTGAGCCTGGGGGAGAAAAAGAGGCTTGCGCTGCTGTCGCTCCTGGCCTATATGCCCCGGATTCTAATCCTGGATGAGCCCCTGGTGGGACAGGACAGTGACCGGGTGGAACTCCTGATCAACGCTCTGCGGGAGCACCGCGCACGGGGAGGGATTACTCTGATGGTCTGCCATGAACCTAATATGGTTGTTTCATGCTGTCAAAGGATTCTCTTCCTGTCCAAAGGAAAGCTTATCATTGACAGACCGGTGGAAGAAGCCCTGAGGAGAATGGCAGAGCTGGGATGGGATGAGTATTTGCCTGCCGGGTATCAGAGGACTGTCTGGAGGGACAGGATAGGTAAAGCAGATGAACTCTTATCATAATACCGAGTCCAATCGAACGCCATCAATAGCCAAGGGGTTTTTCCCGGGGCTGACTTATGTTGAAAATGATTCCCTGCTGCACCGCTCTCACCCCCTGGTTAAGCTGGTTATGCTTATTTGTTTCAGCTTAACCGTGTTTGCCGTGACTTCCTTAACCGGGGAGATAATCCTGTTTTCATTTCTGCTGTTTGCTTATGCCCTGGCCGGATTGAGCCCGGTTTTCTTCGCCCGTAAACTGCGCTTTATAGTCGTTTTTGGGCTGCTAATTTTTCTTATTCAGGTATTGGCAGTCAAAGAAGGCGTAGTGCTCTGGCAACACGACCTGGGAACGGTTACCCTGTCAGTGTGGTCGGAAGGGGTTTTCGGAGGCTTAAGCATCATGCTGCGCTTTGTCAACATTATTGCTTCCAGCTATCTTTTTGTGGCAACCACGGATCCAAACCGGCTTGCCTATTCACTGATGCAGGCTGGAATGCCGTACCGGTTTGGCTTCATGCTGATTACAGCTCTGCGTTTCATTCCTGTTTTTCAACTGGAACTGGAACAGGTGAAAAATGCCCAGATGGCCAAGGGGATTGAGATGGAAGGACTCTCCCCCCGCAAACTGCTGAGGGCAGTCCGGTATCTTCTCGTACCCCTGGTTGTATCAGCGTTAAGCCGGGTGGATTCTCTGACCATTTCCATGGAGAGTCGCGCCTTTGGTCTTTATCCCACGAGAAGTTATGTTAATAGCCAGGATTTGTCCACGAGCGATAGAATAATCATCATCATAACTCCCCTGGTTTTCCTGTTCTTATACCTTGTATTCCGTTGAAATCTGGCGAGTTGAGGAGTGTTACTTGTTGTCTGACAGATCCGGCCATACGTGCAATGAAGATCTGCGCGGTTGGTGTGTGGAAAAGAAGTTCACCAGCCGCAAGAATGAGGTTTTTTTGGTCAAAACCGGTGAACCGGGCTTGGAGGGGAAGCACCATGTGTATAAAAAATACTCCCGTCCGGATAGAATGCACCAGGAGATTGCAATGCTCCGATTATTAACAAGCAAAGGAGTACCGGTTCCTCAGATCTGCGGCCAGGGTGAAGACTATATTCTACTGGAATACCTGGACGGAACCTTATTACTGGATCGTTTTTGCTCACTGGAAGACGTTCATGGGTCAGAAACCACCGTTCTGGCCGATTCCACCCGTCGATTAATAACCCGCCTGTGTTGTTGGTTTAAGGCTTTTCATGACGCCCTGCCTGATATGAACGGGAGAAGGCTTATCATGGGGGATGTTAATTTTCGCAACTTTATCGTGGTAAATGAAAAGGTGTACGGGATCGATCTTGAAGAATGCCGGGAGGGAAGAATTGAGGAGGAAGTCGGAAGCCTCTGTGCCTTTGCCCTTACCTATACCCCGTCCTTTACGGTATGGAAGATGGTCACAGTGCAGGAACTGCTGCGGGTTTTTACTACTGAGTTCAATCTCGACCAGGAACTCGTAATAATGGAAATCAAAAGACGGCTCTTGTTTCTCGGCAGGATCAGGGGTACGGTTAACGAAATGGAGGCGTTCCTGGCGAGAAGATTACTGGAGAGGTATATAAATAGTGATCATTCCTGAGTCCCCAGGGTTCAACATCACCGTAAGGAATCCGTAATATCTACCCTTCTGGAATCATAAGCCTAACGGTGATGATCCTGGTTGTTCGCAGTCGGTCTTTAGGATGGCGGGTTTGTGAGTTAAAATCCTGAAATTATGTCCCGATTCCGAAAACGAGTATGTACCAGATTTGTATGTGAGCTCCATTACCAGCATTCCTTAATGTATGTATGCCAAATAAAAAGCCCGTCGAACTCTGTCAACAGGCGGAATTGAACGGTCGGTTTCTACCTAATACTACTTTACAAATACTACGTTAATTGCCTTGATTAGAGCCGTGACAGGGTCTCCTTCTTGAAAACCGGCCTCACTTAATGATTCTCGCGTCATCACGGACGTGATCTCGGTGTCGCCCATTCACATGGTGACCTGGGCCATAACACCATCGGCATTGATTTTTCAAATGCGCCCCTGGAGCCTGTTTCTTACTCCTGCCTGCAGTTGCCTCACCTCCTTAGCATACAGTTGGATACTTTAGTTTACCCATCAACAGGCATTAATATTAGAATTCTTGCCATCTCAACTGCCGGCGCCAAGCAGAGTCTGGAGATGTGAAGCCGGATACTATTCAGCTTCAAGCTGCCAATACCAAGAGAATTCGGGTTATGAAATAATTATCGCGCAGCGATGGTAAAGTCAGGCCTGCCACCGGATAGGTCGCAAGCGGTGGAAGGATTGCCGGAGCAAATTCTAACACAAACAAGAAATTCCCAAGTCTGAAGGACAAAGAAGGTTTGTATTAGAAAAATGTTTATAAAACAGATGTAAAATAAAGTCGTATCATTGTATACATTTGGCTTTGGGGGATTATTATGCTGGTGGAAGAGCTGTATTCGAGTTATTTTGATGTTAAGTGCAACCGTTTGCCTTACAGCAATGACCGGGAGTATTTGACGGATCTACTGGCCTTTTTGGACATTATTCTAAACGTAGCCTGCGCTTACAAGGGCATGAATGAGAGCAGTGCACCGCTGAACATTTCAGACGCTCACCTGCGGGGACTGTCTATTTCACCGGCTGACATCGTTGACTCTCTTCTGTCCTATCGTCTGGACGAACGCTCCCGAGGGGTTTCCCCGGCCATTAAAAGACAGGTGGAGATAGCCCGTCAACACTTGGAGCAGAGGCTTGGGGCATCTTCGGCAGTGGGTTTTATTCCCCGGGTTGAATTGCTTTCCAAGAAATTTCGCCTTAATGATTTCGAGCGCTTTTTACTGCTCCTGTCACTGGCGGTTGCGGCGGACAGAAAGTACGAGTCCATTTACGCCTTTCTCCACAATAACGTGAAGGAAAGGCAGCCCACCAAGGGGATGGCTGTTTCCCTGTACAAAATGTTTTTTGGTATTGAGGATTACCATATCGGTCGTGCTATTAAGGGTGAGGGAAACTTATTCAGATTTCTGGCTGAGAGCAGGACGGGAAGCACGGGTGAGTCCGGCCTGGCCGACAGGATCGTCCTCAGCCGTAGGGTGAGCAGCTTTATATTCGGGGTCAACAGGATCGATCATGAACTTGCTGAAATCGCTTACATTTTTGACCGGAGCGAGAGGCTGGATGGTATATATATTCGCCATGAGCAGTATCACCGGATAAAGGCCTATATCGAAAATATTATCCATAACGCTGACCGGGTGGGAAATGTCCTTAATATTTATGGTGAAAACGGGATCGGCAAAAAGTACATGCTCAAGCATGCGGCTCAGGCTCTGGGCTTTAACCTGATTTTTGTCGACTTTTCCAAGTTAAAACTCCAGCCGCACAGCGCCCTTCAACGCCTTCTGGACAAGGTCTATCTCGAATACATGTTGACCGGTTCCATTCCGTGTTTTATCAATATGGATCAGGATGACAACTATGATGATGAACTGAACAAAGACCGGAAACGCGAGATGCGGCTTGTCAGCACCATCGAATACATAGAAAGGGAGTTTTGGTTTTCCGTTTGGCTGTCCCGGGTTAAGGAGGATGAGCTTACTGCCCATAATATTTGCCTGTGTGCATGGAGCTGCCAATGCTGACCGTAAGTGAGCGTATAGTATTGTGGGACATCTACTCTCGGGGGTTTGAACTGGCTGAGGATGTTGACATCGTTCTTTGTGCCAATAAATATATACTGACACCTAAAGCCATAAAAGACGTTCTCCAGACCGCCTACGATCTGGCCCTGTGCGACGGCCGGAGCATGATTGAACAAGGCGATATTCTACAGGGCGTAAAACAGCACTCCGTGAATCAGCTGGGCAGATATGCAACCCTTATAAACGCTGTTTTTACATGGGATGATCTGGTGATTGACGAGGATCAGAAGCGTGAGATGCAGATGATATGCAATCAGATTAAATACCGCAGCGTAGTTGGTGAAGAGTGGGGCTTTCATAAAAAAACGCCTTACGGCAGGGGGCTCTGCGCGTTGTTCTACGGCTCTCCGGGTACGGGCAAGACTATGGCGGTGCAGGTGATGGCCAACGAGCTGGGGCTGGATCTTTACCGCATAGATCTGTCCCAACTGGTGAGCAAGTACATAGGCGAGACGGAGAAGAACATATCGGATCTTTTCAGAAGGGCAAAAAACATCAACGCCCTGCTGTTTTTTGACGAAGCAGATGCCCTCTTCGCCAAGAGCAGTATGTCGCTTTTTCCTATGATCTGGTTTTAACCTGCCTGGCCAGTGATGACCAGTCGGTAGTCAAGGTTTCCTTCGATGAAATACTGTATGAAAAAACCGGTAGATATACCCAGACATATCAGCTCGAGGCCCTGCAGTATGTCGATGTAGAGGGAATTGCCGAAGTCGATACCAAAAGTTTCCAACCGTCTCTGGGGCAGGCACCCCAACCGGTACAGGCCGAGGGAAAATCGGTTACCCTCATCACCGAAAAAGACACCCGCGAGCAGCTCATAGCCGGCTACTACAAATCAGCCATGGAAGATCTTGCCGATATGAACAATATGGATCACCTCTATTTGGCCAAGATCTACCTGGTGAAGGCGGGTGATACCTACCTTATTGAAAACATTGAAAATGTTCCCTTCGGTCAGTATGTGATGAACAATCCCCTGTCTGCAGCCATACAGCAGCTTATGGCTAAAAATTATGGCTTTACCGCACCCATTACTGATGGGTCAATTGAAGCTGCCGCCACCCGGGCGGAAAAGACCTCCCGCGAGATTGCAAGCGGGACCTGCAGGATACATTTCAATGCCGGAGGCAGGAAAGGGGAACGCTTTTTTTCGGACGAGATCGTTCACGGCTTGGGGTTGGGCAGTGTCACGATAATCCTTGGCGTCTCTCAGGCCAACAGTATGACCTTCGGTTCTTTGGAAGTATTCGAGAAAGAAGACCCGTGTGTAGAGATGGCGGCCAAGCTGAATCCGGCCAAGGGCACCTTTGTCATTGGCGTTAGGCTTATTGCCAACACCACCATGGATGGCACCCCCAACGTTTTACAGATTGACAGTGTTGATGAAGCAGATTCCACGCGAAAGTGCATGAAGATACATAGTGTTACTGCTAACCCATACTGTCCAGCAATAGACGGCGTTAATCGACCAAAAGGTGACGGATATAGTGTCCAACAAACGTTGCCCCTTAGGGGCCAGG
>FZPS01000048.1_pt216 | contig 25939 bp, 21 predicted proteins | sample 1817821 | NCBI WGS metagenome assembly FZPS01 (sample SAMEA104158645, study PRJEB21678) | metagenome | place: Germany | collected 2015-04-21 | reverse complement strand
ACTTCGAAGCCATACTAAGTAATGATTCAAATATCTCTACCTTGTCTACCGGAAGCAGGTCGGAATAAACTTCGTCAAGACCCAACTTCTCAGCAACCGCAGTGCCAGCCTCATGGACGTCACCCGTAAGCATAACGGTCCTCTTAACACCGCTCTTTTTTAGTGTTCTGATGGTTTCTGCAGCATCTTCCTTCAAGCTGTCTGCTATCAATACAGCGCCGGAATAGTTTCCATCAATTGCAACATGTATTACTACACCGGTACGCGCAACATTAACGGGGTACATATCCTGTCGCGTAATGCCAAACCGGTCCATAAGCTTCGCATTTCCCACAAGTACCGTCTTACCATCAACAACGGAGCGTACGCCGTGACCGGGAAGCTCTTCCGCTTCGCTGATTCTCTCTTTGTCTGTCTCTTCTCCATAGGCCGTCAACAGGGACTGCGAAACGGGATGATCCGAAAAGCTTTCGGCATGTGCGGCTATCTCCAACAGCGTTTCGCGAGACATCTCTACAGTCTTAATATCAGAAACACTGAATACACCCTTCGTCAATGTGCCTGTCTTATCAAAAACTACTATCTCAGTTAGTGCAAGGTCCTCTAGGCTATTGCCCCCCTTAACGAGAATGCCCTGGCGTGATGCACCGCCTATGCCGCCAAAGAACCCTAGGGGCACCGAAATCACAAGTGCACACGGGCAGGATATTACAAGAAATACAAGCGCTCTATAGATCCAGTCACTAAACTCCTGGCCGGAAACGAGAAGTGGCGGGACAACAGAAATCAAAGCAGCAAGTGCCACAACAACTGGTGTATAGAACCTGGCAAACCGCGTTATAAACCGCTCTGACTGTGCCTTCCGAGAAAGCGAGTTCTCGACCATTTCAAGAATTTTGCTTACTGTGGATTCCTCAAACCTACTCGTAACCTCTGCGATTAGCATTCCATTTAGATTTATACTTCCGCTGAGCAGTGTATCCCCAGGCTCGATTTCCTTCGGTATAGACTCTCCTGTCAAAGCTGATGTATCAATCATTGAGTTTCCTTCAACTACCCTTGCGTCTAACGGAACCCTCTCACCGGGCTTTACTGCGATAAGCTGCCCGACCTCAACATCTTCAGGGTCTGTTGTGCGCATCTCTCCATCGAACATAACATTTGCATGGTCCGGCCTAAGCTCCATCAGGGAGGAGATAGATCTCCTCGACTTGTTTACTGCATAGGTCTCGAAAACCTCGCCTATACGGTAAAACAGCATTACGGCGACACCCTCGGCGTACTCCCCGATCAAGAAAGCGCCTATAGCCGCTATTGACATAAGAAAGTTTTCATTAAAAATTTGGCCGTTCTTAATACTCAACAACGCCTTGAATATTACCCTGTGACCCGCTATCAGGCCTGCTGTGAGAAAGAGTGCAATAAGTACATATTCGTTCGAAATATTGGCTATAAGAGCGGTGATAAACAGGGCAGTAGAAATAATTAACGGGGTCAACATTCTATTTAGGTTCATATATCCTCCGAAGTTTGAATCTACTCTACGTTCTAGTGAACTTCTTACTACTTTATCTCGCAATAAGGCTCAAGCTTCTTTACTATCTTGCGCGATTTTTCAACGATTCTGTCCATTTCGGATTCGTCGGCCTCAATGACAAGCTTTGTTGTGAGAAAATTCACAGTAGCACTTCTGACCCCGTCAAGCTTACTAATATCTCGTTCCCATCTTTGCCGCACAACTTGCGCAGCCCAACCCTTCAAGTCTAAATGTCTTTTTCATATATATACTCCATTCATCTATGTATTATCAATTTTTTCGTATTTGCATTAGTCTAATGTGGTTGCTATTCTATAGCGAATTGTCTTGCTCAAGGATATGCTCCATACCCTTCTCGAAAACATCGCGCACATGGTCATCTGCTAGTGAGTAGTAGACGTTTCTACCTTCTCTTCGCGTTCTCACCAGATCGGCTCTCCTTAACTCTGCGAGCTGATGGGAAATCGCCGATTTTGTCATGTTCAGAAGTACTGCAAGGTCGCACACGCACATCTCGCTTGTGTCAAGTGCCCACATGATCCTTACCCGGGTGCTGTCGCCTAGTACCTTAAAGAAATCTGCAAGGTCATAAAGCGTAGTCTCCTCAGGCATTTTCTCCTTTACCTCGTCAACTATATTCTGATGAATAACACTGCAGTCGCATACTTCAACTCTGTTCTTCTGCATATTGTACTCCTTTGTTCTTTGTTCGATTTTCAGCACACCTAATAATTCAGCATATAGCTCAACAGTTGAACAGCCACTCAATTGTTTTGCCTGCAATATATTATAGTTGAACAGCCACTCAACTGTCAAGAGTTTCTCAAATTTTATAGTATTGTGAGAGCATAAAAAATCCCGGAGAGATTCTCAGGGATTTAAGGTTCAAGTTTCTTTACTATCTTGCGCGATTTTTCAACGATAATGCTCAGTTATATCATCGGAGTTGCTGTAATGTGATATAATTGTAGTATAATTAACTAATCTCTATTGCGACCAGTTATAGATCGGAGTGATAAGTATTGAGTTCGCTTGTTCGATTGTTTGTTAAGGATTATAAGAATACTGAAAAACCAACAGTTCGGGAGGCCTATGGGAAATTCGCAAGCGTTGTTGGGATCCTTGCGAATGTTTTTCTTTTTTTGATCAAGCTTGTTGCTGGACTGCTCAGTAACAGTATTTCAATTACTGCTGATGCCATCAATAACCTAACCGATTCGGGCTCCTCGGTTGTGACCCTTATGGGCTTCAAAATATCTGGAAAGCCTGCAGATGCCCAACACCCCTACGGCCATGCTCGAATGGAATATATATCAGGCCTTATCGTGTCGTTTATAATCATGTTTTTAGGTCTTCAGCTTATTTTGAGCTCTGTGAAAAAAATACTAAATCCCGAAGAGTCGGTCCTCAACCTACTTACAATTGCAATACTCTTGGTTTCCATCCTGATTAAGCTCTGGCTCAGCATTTTCTTCCGCAAAATCGGGAAAACCATCAACTCATCTTCACTTATCGCCACTTCAGTGGATAGCCGAAATGACATTATCGCTACATCAGCAGTCCTGGCTTCGACAGTAATCGAACATTTTTCCGGATATAATCTCGATGGCTATATCGGCACGGGTGTCTCGATATTTATACTTATTAGCGGCCTTCAAGTAGCAATTGAAACTATTAGCCCCCTGCTCGGTGTTGTCCCTTCAAAAGAGCTTACCGAGAAGTTTTATCGGAAAATACTTAGTTACGACGGTGTGATTGGGATACATGACCTCACAATCCACAACTACGGAGAGGGAAAATGCTTTGCATCGGTACACTGTGAAGTTCCCGCTGATCAGGATATTATGATAAGTCACGATATTATCGACAATATAGAGCAGGATTTTCTTGAAAAGGAGAATGTCCACCTGGTAATCCATCTCGACCCCGTAGTGCTAAACGACGAAAGGACAAACTTACTGAAGCAGGATGTCGAAAACATAATAGCAGATATATCCACCCAAATAAGCATGCACGACTTTCGAGTTGCATGGGGTGTTACCCACTCGAATCTAATATTCGATATAATAGTCCCCTTCGATATGCAGGAAAACCAAGAAGAAATCATAACAGAAATAAAGAAGAGAATTGAGCTTCTAGACCCCTCCTATAGAACAAAGATTACGGTCGACCATCCCTTTATTCCCGATATTGGCGACATCTGATGTACTTGTTAGGTTCAATCACTTCGTCAATTTCACATAGTACTCCGTGCCATCCTCAAGCCATGCTCAAAGACCAGGGAACATTACCATCTAATATAGTAACTCTACACCCTCAGCCTGGAATTTCCGGATCCATTGCTCGTCAGGCTGGTTTTCTGTCACAATCATATCGGCATCGTTAATATCTGCAAACTTAACAAACGACGCCTTATCAAATTTACTGCTATCAACAGCAATAATACTCTTGCTCGCTGAACCCATCAGAGCTTTCTTTATCTGAGCATCCTTCTCATTTGAGTCTGTGATGCCCCTTTCAAGATCAAGACCTTTGCACGAACATATGGTTATATCAACATGGAAAGAGGATATCATCTTCTCAGCCTGATACCCGACAAGAGAAAGCCCTCCCTCCTTAAGGGTCCCTCCTGTTGACATAATATTCCAATCGGTTTTGTTTGCTACCTCAAGAAGTATCTCAATAGAATTTGTAATAAGTGTAATGTTTTTTCGTGTCATTATCTTTTTTATAACATAGAGAGCGGTTGTACTCGCATCCACAGCAATATAGTCCCCGTCATTTATCAAATCAGCAATAATTGTTGCAATTTTCTGTTTGCCGGGTACATTTGACTGCTTTCGGATATTATATGGTAAATCGGTGTTAAAGCTATCACTTCGCACAGCACCGCCGTAGGTCTTTTTTGCGAGCCCCTCCTTTTCAAGCTTCTCTAAATCCCTGCGGATCGTCTCTTCAGTAACCTTGTAAATCTTACTCAGCTCACTGACGATTACCTTTCCATCCGCATGGAGGCGCGCCAAAATATCGTTTCTACGCTCAATAGCTAACAAATGATTCATCCTTCCGTAGTTCTTTAGTAGTTTCAAAAGTAAAACCAACTAAACCAACATGGTTCTTATTGATTTTAACGAATCTAGCGTGGTTTGTCAATGTTATACCATCAGATTGCAACAATTTCTATTTTTTGCTTGTCTGTTCTTCTGTTTTGTTGTATAATACATCAAACAGCAGATTTTGACTTAATATTGCTAAACTTTGTAAGGGAGGTATTTACCATAGATATCGCTACTAAAAGAAAACTTGCTGAAATGGCGTGCAGGGTACGGCTCGGTATCATAGAAAGCACGTACGGTGCTCAGGCAGGCCATCCTGGCGGAAGCCTTTCCTCGGCAGAGGTACTTACGTACCTATACTTCAAAGAGATGAACATCGACCCCGAGAACCCAAAGATGGAGAACCGTGACAGATTTGTCCTCAGTAAGGGACATTGCTCACCCGGGCTCTATTCCGTCCTTGCAAATAGAGGATACTTCCCGGTTGAGGATCTTCCAACATTCCGACACATTGACAGCTACCTGGAAGGACACCCAAGCATGACAACGGTACCCGGAGTTGATATGTCCACTGGCAGCCTTGGACAGGGTGTAAGCGCATCCTGCGGAATGGCAATCGGCCTAAAGAAACGTGGAGGTCCTGAGCGTGTATATGCGCTGCTCGGCGACGGCGAGCTCCAGGAGGGACAGGTCTGGGAAGCTCTTATGTTTGCAGCACATCATTCACTAGATAACCTTTGCATAATCGTAGACAACAACAACCTCCAAATAGATGGCGTTGTAACAGACATCATGAGCCCATATCCAATTAAAGAAAAACTGAAAGCTTTCGGTTTCTCAGTAATTGAGGTTGACGGACATTCCTTTGATGAGCTTGAGCAGGCATTCAATACTGCCCGCAACACCAAGGGCAAACCCAGTGCAGTCCTAATGAGGACTACAAAGGGCAAAGGGGTAAGCTATATGGAAAACCAAGTGGGTTGGCACGGCAAAGCCCCTAATGACGAAGAGTACAAAATTGCAAAGCAGGAGCTGCTTGAGGCACTTGCAGCACTGGAGGTGTCACAATGAGCGAGGTAAAAAGAATACCTACCCGTGAAAGCTATGGTCATGCACTTGCTGAGCTTGGTCACGAACATCCGGATCTGATAGTTCTTGACTGTGACCTGTCCTCAGCTACAAAGACTGGTATCTTCCAAAAAGCATTCCCCGACCGCCATATAAACTGCGGAATTGCTGAAGCAAACATGATGTGTGTTGCTGGCGGATTGTCAACAGTCGGATATGTACCCTTTGCAAGCACTTTTGCAATTTTCGCTTCCGGCAGAGCCTATGAGCAGGTTCGAAACACAATCGGTTACCCGCATCTGAATGTTAAGATCGGTGCAACGCACGGTGGAATCAGTGTTGGTGAAGATGGTGCCAGCCATCAGTGCAACGAGGACTTTGCAACCATGCGTGCAATCCCAGGTATGGTTGTCGTGTGCCCAAGTGACGATATTGAAGCACGTGCTGCCGTCAAAGCAGCATATGAGTATGTTGGTCCGGTGTACTTGAGATTTGGACGTATGGCAGTTCCGGTAATCAACGACAAGTACCCCGATTATAAGTTTGAGTTGGGCAAGGGTATTCTGTACCGTGAAGGCACAGATATTACCATAGTAGCCACAGGCTTAGTCGTTGCGGAAGCGCTTACTGCAGCTGATATACTTGCCAATCAGGGCATCAGTGCAGAAGTCATCAACATTCATACTATAAAGCCAATAGATGAAGAAATCCTGATAAACTCCGCCAAGAAAACTGGAAAGGTTATAACAGCGGAAGAGCATAGCATTATTGGCGGCTTAGGTGAAGCGGTGTGCTCGGTATTGTCCGAGAAGTATCCCGTCCCTGTTAAGCGTATCGGTATTAATGACGTGTTTGGTCATTCAGGACCTGGTCCGGAGTTGCTAAAAGAATTTGGTATCAGCGCAGATAACATTGTACAAAAGGTAAAGGAAATGTTGGGCAAATAGGCCCTCAAAAAAAGGCTCATCCGATTGATGGATGGGCCTTTTAGCATGTTCGCATATAGAACAATAAGCCTAAAGCAAGAAGATATTTATTAACAGATAGATGTCATTGTTTATAAAAACTGCGTCCTATTTCACGGACTGCCTTGAAAAGGACTGAGTTTTTGCGTGCTACTTCGGTATCATCGACTGCTCCAAGGAATCCACCACAGAAAGCATACCCGCCTCCGGGCGCCAGCCGGTCCATCACATCTTGAACAGACAAACGGATTTCCTCATCAGTTACATCCGGCGATGCAAGATTACCTCGTGCATCCCAGCCTCCCATTAACACTAATTTATTGCCATATTTCCTTTTAATGCCGTCAAGATCGTTACAGGTCTGGGCTGGGTCCCAAGCGTTCACCCCAATTGATAGCCAATCGTCTATAAAGCACTCACTGAGTCCGCAGTTATGCATTGTAATGGGTATCCCTAGCTCACGACCGAACTTTGCCTGTCTGTCGTGGAAGGGTATTACTAGATCATGATACATTTGGGGTGATATGAAAGGGGTATTCCATGCAGCAGTATCATCCATCAAGACGAATACGTCCGGCTCGTAATAGGGCAATGTTTTTTCAGCTACGGTACAATAGAAAGTACACATGTAGTCAAATAGTGCATAGACCTCATCGGGTTCCTCGTACATGGCACACAGCCCTTCATTGAAGCCCATAAATGCCATGAGACTTTGGAAATATCCAAAATGCATGTTGAAAGCTACAGCTGTCTGTGAGCGGTCAATGTTCAAAGCATCCATCTTTTTCTTAACCATCGACTCCCAGTCAATGTCAGAAATATCGGGTGCCTTGATCACATCCCGCCACTCTCGGATATCTTTAAGTATAAAATCCCCTGGCTTTGGAATGAGTGCGTTGCCAGTCTCCTTTGTCGGTATGAACTCAACTCCCCAAATATCCTTTCCTCCGCCCCTCATCCTAAATTCGCTAAGTATAGGCGGCTCTACCATCTGATTTGGTACAACCTGACCCGAACCAGGCGGGGCTCCAAATGTGTACATGGGGATCCATTCTGGCTGTTCCCCTCTAAGTAGCTTCAAATAGTTCACTTTCTCAGTTAACTGAACACTTCTTTCGATTGACATCGAGTTATCACTCCTTCCCCAATAGCATACCTCCATGTTAGATGTTTACAATATTGTATCATATACGCATTGCTTTTTGTGCGATTATTCTGAAATTTTGCTTTCCAAAATTAATCTCTCGATCTCCGCATTTGCAGCTGTAATACGGGAAACAGTCTCTCCCTGCACGGATTCCAATCTTCTCAATACATCTTGCACCCTTAAAGCTGCGGTATTTATGCTAGAGAGTGAGTTCTTGATCTTACTTTGCATAGACCAGTCAGCTATCAGGCCATCAAAGAAGAAATCTGCAAACTTAGAAAACCCCTCAGTTTCAAAGCGGATATCCCGTGATATATCAACATCTGCAAGCTCAGTTCTAAATTTGAGTAGCCTTTTTTGAGCGGCGTCAACAGCTTCCTTCGCCTCATCGATCTTGGAGTGCTTTGCTAAGTCCACTAACAGTCCGCCACCGACCATATCCCAAACCCCATAATTACTGGCGCTATTCATGCGTTCCGATGCGATGTCCAGATATGCTAAAGCAGACCTGCCCGCCTCGAGAGCTTCCTTGATTTCCTTAAGTCTGTTTTCGTCATATCTGATTTTGGATTCTAACTTCATTATCTCTTCTGCCGCTCTGCCTGCCGACTCCTTGACGATCTTCGCTTTTTTAGCATATAAAGACTCATATAACTGCGGACAATCCTTATACTCCATCCTCTCCAGGCGCAACTTCTTTATGTTTTCCTCCACCGCTTCGAAGTCACGAACTGCTTGATCGTATTTCAGTTTGGCCGCAAGAGCCTCTGCCTTTTCCTTCTCCAGACGCTCCCCGTATTTACCAAGCACGGTGTAGAAAAGTCCCAATATCCCACTATTCTCCAGCTTATCGACATCCAGCTGTTCCTTTTTAAGCTCTCCTTCCAGATAGTATTTTTTCTTTTCGAGTTCTTGTTTCTCAGCCATCAGGCTATCGAGCATTGCGTCAATTCTCTTTAGGCGGAGTGCTCCCTGTTCAGCCTCTTTCAATTTAGCATCAATATCTGTTGACATCAGTCGTCCTCCTCTGCTTCTAAAGTATATGCTTTGCAGCGAAATAAGCATCACCAATAGTTAGCAATATTTTAACATAGACTGGGAGATTTTAATATCGCTTGGATATGAATTATATACTTTTTTGCAGTGAAATATTTCCTTCCTAGCTATGCTCCATTCGCGCACATGAGAAAAGCGGTCAGCACAGAATAATCTGCACTGACCGCCGGTTTAGTTCAATTGTTCGGTTATTACTGAGCAGCTGTTACGTTTGTTGCTCTGACTCTTCCGTTACGATCATCTGTCTCGATGCTATATGTTACTTTTTGGCCTTCTTCTAGTGTCTTGAAGCCATCTGCAACTATATCGGAGAAATGGACGAAAACATCCTCTCCTCCGTCATCATTTGAGATAAAGCCGTACCCCTTTTCCGCATTGAACCATTTGACAGTTCCACTATTCATTATAGTGCACCTCCGAACTTATTATTACCATATAGCCGCTTTTAAAACAGAAATGTAAACAGATGTGTAAATATTCCCCTTAGTGAGCGAACTTTTCAGGTAAAACTTATTATATCACAGTATGCACAATAATACGATAGTGTATTTCACCCAAGCTTAGCATTATAGGGATGATTTACTGTGTTTTATGCCAGTTTTATTTTTCCTATCCAAATCTGATCCCGGTTTTCTGATTAAGGATCAATAAGATCGATAATGTGGTCCTCTATCTGAGTTGGCTCAACTTTGAGCGCATACGCAAACTCGCTGAACAGTACTTTCGCTGCTTCTTTCCTTACGCGTTCTTCCCACATTGGCAATCTTTTACCCTCGATCTCAGCCTCACGTTTGTGAGTATACAATGTTTTAACAAGTCTGCTTAGTTCTCTGTAGTCACAAGATTGAAGGATGCGCTGGTACTCCAGTTTCCTCTCCCTGATTCCCGGGATATTGATCAATTCGAAATTCACAAACTCGTCTAGTAGTTCCTGAACCTCATCTGTGTCGAGGACATGACGCATTCTCTCTCTTAGTTTCTCGTTGTCTCTCGGGACATATACAAGAGCTTTATTCTGAAAAACTGGTTTTAATACAAAATACTCTATAGTTTTATCATCAAATCGCCGCTCCGAGATGTCTGCAATTCTGCAGACCCCTTCAGAGCCATAGAATATCGTCTCATTTACTTGGTACATTCTCAATCCTTTCCCAAACCTATTGTAGATCAACCGCAGAATCCTTCCATGGCATCTGACCATTGTAGTACGCAGCTGAAATTGCCAGTTGCTTATCATCTGGCATTGTGTTCATGACATCTTGCCACTTTTTATAGGACCTGCCTCGCTCGTAGGAACTTTGGCAGAACCGGCATTCAGCTCCTATACATTTCTTTACAAGGAGCAGGTTGCATCTATATTGCTCTGAGAGATGGACACAATCAGGCTCCTCCGGCATTATCGAATCTGCCCCTGAGCCCGCCTCCGTAATTTTTGCATTGTTATCCAAATAACTTCCTCCAGTAGTGCTAAATCAGCAATCTTTATATGTATTCTTGACAATAAAAAAATAATAAAACAGAAAGCTAAAACCAAACTGAATACTTAACCTGTGAGAATGGAGCCTTCTATAATATTTTAGTACTTTTTTAAGCAAAATAACATAGTCATATTGAACGAATTATTTGAAAATGCGGCCCCCATATGTAGTAGGGACCGCACTTTCTATGGTTTTCTTAGGGGTCAGTGTTTAACTAAACTCCGGAAATAGCTTTACGAATCTGCTCCGAAGAGGTGAAACTCACCACCGGAACATGCCCTTCTAACGGCACGATCTTCTCATGGATTGCATCAATGATCCAAGATGCCTGAGGGAAGAACTCCTCATCGAACTCAAACGGCGGTGTTATCCAGTTTTGCGCACCTACAACAACAGGTGGTCCGTCTAAGTAGTCAAAGCAGAGCTCTGTGATATTTCTCGCAACATCATTTAGGAATGAGCCGCGTGCAACTGCGTCTGATGCCAGTACTACTTTGCCGGTTTTCTTTACCGATTCAATAATAGCTGTGTAATCTAACGGAACAAGACTGTGGAGGTTAATAATCTCGGCAGACATACCATACTTCTCCACTAGAATATCTGCTGCCTCAACTGCTTTGTAGAGTGTAGCCCCCACTGTCAGTATTGTAACATCGTCACCGGAGCGAATCAGGTTAGTATCTCCGATATTGATCTCATAATGCTCTTTGGGTACTCCGCCTTCACGGAACTGTTCGCCCATATCATAGATGCGCTGGCTCTCAAAGAAAACAACGGGATCGGTGCCGTTCAGAGCAGCTGTCATAAGACCCTTTGCCTCGTATGGTGTTGCGGGGAAGCATACCTTAAGCCCCGGAATATGTGCACAGAGTGCAACCCAGTCCTGCGAGTGCTGAGCTCCGTATTTCGATCCGACAGAAACCCTCAGAACAACCGGCATTTTCAGGATTCCCGCACTCATTGCCTGCCACTTTGAAAGCTGGTTAAATATTTCGTCTCCTGCGCGGCCGATAAAGTCTGCATACATCAATTCAACAACTGCCCGCCCGCCGCACATGCCGTATCCGACAGCGGAACCGACGATTGCAGCCTCTGAGATTGGCGCATTAAACAGCCTTGAATACGGGATCACCTCGTTCAGTCCGCGGTAGACGGCAAATGCACCGCCCCAGTCGCGTACATCCTCGCCATAAGATACAAGAGTAGAGTCCTCATAGTACTTGTCCAAAATAGGCTCGAATATCGCATCGCGGATGTTATACTGTCTCAGCTTGCTGACTGCCTTTCCATCGACAACAGCTGAGCGCTCTTTTTTCTCAATCTGAGTATAGCGGGAGCACTCGCTCTTAGGACCTTCTACATTGGGTTCACTGTCCCCAAAGGCCTTGACCTTTTCATTGGAAAACATGAGCTTTTCAATTGCATCGGGGTTCTTCCTGAAGTCTACGTAAGGTGAAATCTCTATATCCGAAGCCCATTTGCATACGCGTGTCATGCGCTCCGTTGTCTCCTGAAGGATTTCCTCAAACCTGTCGTCGGGTGCGATTCCCTCTTTAACTAGTTGATCTCGGTATGTTATTATCGGATCAACTTCGCGCCAAGCATCGATTTCTTCCTTGGTCCTATATGCGTTCTGATCAGATGTTGAATGACCTACAAGACGATAAGTAATAACATCGAGAAGTACTGGACCTTCTCCCTCATGGAGGATCTTCATCTTTCGCTCCATTGCATCAATAACAGCAAGTGGATTATACCCGTCCACACGTTCAGCATGCAATTGTGTCGGGCTTATGCCGGCGCCGATTCTTGCCAGCATATCGTATGCCATGGTTTCTCCCTTGGTCTGTCCGCCCATTCCGTATCCGTTATTGAATATGTTAAAGAGAATTGGCATTCCACCACGTTTACTCTCTTCCCATAATGTTCTGTACTGGTCCATTGCAGCAAAGTTAAGGGCTTCCCAGACAGGGCCACAGCCGAGTGAACCGTCACCAATATTGCATATGACAATGCCTTCCTTGTCGTTAACTCTTTTGTAGAGAGCAGCTCCTGCAGCTATAGTTGCTGAGCCTCCGACTATCGCATTGTTGGGATACACACCGAAAGGAAGGAAAAAAGCGTGCATTGAACCGCCCATGCCCATATGGAACCCGTTCTCCCTTGCAAAAATTTCGGTGAGTGTTCCGTAGAGAATGAATTCGATTGCAAGCTCCTTTACACTTTCCGCCTTACTGACCTTTTGGACGGCACGTAGTGTCTTGCCATCAAGAAAGTTCTCCATAATTCTCATAAGCTCATCATCACTGAGTTTGTGAATTGCGGAGAGTGATTTTGCAAGAATTTCGCTATGGCTTCTGTGGCTTCCGAAGATGAAGTCCTGAGTGTCGAGCAGGTATGCCTGACCCACAGCCGCAGCTTCCTGTCCCAGTGAAAGATGAGCGGGGCCGGGATATGTGGTTTCAATCCCGTTGTACATACCCTGTGTCTTTATCTGAGAAAGCATTGACTCAAATTCACGTAGAATTGTAATGTCGCGGAAAATGCGCACCAGATCATCATCTGAGTAGCGCGCTCTTTCCTCCTCAATAGTTTTGTTATAGGTGTTTACCGGGATGTCTTCGAATGTAATAGCACCCGGTTTTCGAATCTCATCCGGACCGTAGAACAGAGATTTTGGCATTGATTAGGACCTCCTCAAATTATGCGTGAAAGAGCACTTCACGAATTATCTCACTGACTGTAGGATGGGGGAATATAACCTTCTTCAATTGTTCGACAGGAAGCTCTGTCTCTAGCATTAGTGCAGCTCCATAGATGATTTCCGAAGCATAGCTTCCGAGCAAGTGTACGCCGATAAGCCTGTTCGTCTTGTTATCTATAACCAGCTTGCAAAAACCATTACCTCTATCCACTTCTGCAACGTAACGCCCTGAATAAGACAAAGGCAGGTTGACAGTTCTCGCATCTATTCCCTTTTCTCTTGCGCTCTGCTCTGTCTCACCTACAGAAGCAACCTCGGGATTTGTATAGATCACTGAGGGTACTGCCTCATAGCGCATCCTATCTTTTTTGCCAATTATGTGGTTCACAGCAACATCAGCTTCGCGGTAAGCGGTATGTGCAAGCATCGATTTGCCATTTACATCGCCGACTGCATAGACGCCAGGTACGTTGGTACGCAAATACTCATCTGTAACGATCGAACCTCTCTCGGTATATACGCCTATAGACTCAAGCCCTAACCCCTCAGTGCTCGGTCTTCTACCAACTGAAATCAGCACTGCGTCGGTCCTGATAGTATTTTCCTTATCGTCCTTTATGAACTTGATGCTATCTTTCCCAATTGCCGTCACAGCCGAAGATAGGTGGAAGATCATACCCTGCTTCTGATATATATCCATAAGCGTCCGGCTCATATCAATATCAGTATTTCCAGCTACCCTGTCGAGCATCTCTACTACAGTGACCTTAACGCCAACAGTGGAGAAATAGCAGGCCATCTCAAGTCCGATAACGCCGCCGCCAATAACAACCAGGCTCTCGGGCAGCTTCTTGATATCAAGAATTTCCCGGCTTGTCATGACAAAACCGCTTTCAAGGCCTTCTTTAAGCCCTTCGATAGGAGGAATCGATGCCACAGAGCCCGTCGCTATAATGAGCTTTGGTGCGATGTACTCCTCATCGTCTGCCTTCACCGTAAAACCTTCATCAGTTCTACCAGTGATTTCTGCGGAAGCAGAGATCACATCGACCTTGTTCTGCTTCATCTTCATTTTAACTCCGGCAACCAGCGTCCTAACAACCTTTTGCTTCCTAGAAACCACCTTTGCGTGGTCTATCGTGATGTCCTTTGCGGTAACACCGAAGCTGTCGCCGTGCAGAGTGTGGCTATATATCTTTGCTGAGTTTAAGAATGCCTTGGTAGGGATGCAACCCTCATTAAGGCAGACTCCTCCGAGAGCACGCTTTTCGAAGACTGCTACCTTGAGTCCGCTCTCCCCTGCCCGTTCGGCAGCATTATATCCTCCTGGGCCACCGCCAATAACTATTACATCGTATTTTTTCATGACCGTCTCCTCTCTTTGCCGCAAGTTCCGTTTACTTCGCGAGCAGAAGCGTAAAGTTCTCCAGATTGTAGATGAGCTCGGCCATAAAGCGTGCAGCAGGAGCACCGTCAACTGCCATATGGTCATATGTCAGCGACAGACCCATTGCAGGATATGTTGTGAGCTTGCCCTCTACCTCTCTTACGCGGTCTATGACACTGCAAACACCGAGAATCCCTGTTTGAGGAGGATTAATGACCGGAGTGAAGGACTCAACACCCAGAGACCCGAGGTTTGATACGGTAAAGGTACCTCCCTGAAGCAGGTCGGGGTTTATTCTACCCGAGCGGGCAGCCGTGGCAAGCGATTTTGCCTCATTTGAAAGCTCAAGAAGCGACTTCAGGTCGGCGTTGAAAATCGTAGGCACCATCAAGCCTCGCTCTGTATCTACCGCAAGTCCCAGATGGACATGATCGAAATGTCTTATGCTGTTCTCCGTAATTCTGTTTGCATTCAGATCGGGGTGATTTACAAGAGTCCTGGAAACTGCAAAGAGTATCATATCTGTGATAGTAATTGCCGCTGTGTCGCCACCGTTGCCCTTGATCTTTTTCCGGTAATTGAGAATCTCGGTGGCGTCAAACGAGTGGTGGTGCGTAAGCTGTGCCATTGTCGAAAGGGACTTGTGCATGCCCTCAGCTATTAAGCGGCGTATTCCACTAAACTCCACGTCAGTGTAGCCGAGACTCTCGGGGGGCGTAATTCCAACTGCAGTAGCCTCCGGCGCAGCATGGGCTTCTTTTGCCTTCTTATGTGAAGGGGCCAATGTCTCTCCCGATTCGAGCAGCGTTCTGACGTCGCGTTCAATAACTCGCCCGTAAGGACCTGTAGGGGCTGCCATTGCCGGATCCACACCACTGCGTTCAGCAAGGTTCTTAGCGCGTGGGGATATCTTCACCGTTTCCGGATCTGTGTCAGCAGACGATGCGGGTGTCTCGCCATCGGGACTTTCACCAACTGGTACCTCTTTTGCAGAAGAGCTCTCCGCAACGTCAGATACGGCAGTAGGTGATGTTGCTTCGGATTTATCGGTTGCATCAGGACGGAGCGACGACACGTCCTCGCCCTTCTCCCCTATTGCGCAGACGTTAACGAGTACTGGGACCTCTTCGCCCTCATGGAAGAAAATTTCGAGTAGCTCTCCTTCCGCAGTAGACTCGCATTCAAATGTCGCTTTATCTGTCTCGTAACTGAAAAGTATATCGCCAATCTCAACACGATCGCCTATTTCCTTTTCCCATTTGCCGATTATACATGTCTCAACTGTGATTCCTGCCTGTGGCATAACAACTGCAGATGCCATACGTTTCACCCTTTCGTCTAGATTGGTTTTGCATTCTCGAGCAGATATTTTTCTGCCTCCGGACTCCACATTCCATTGTTCGCGGCAACGATCTCTGCAAGCCCCGCAAACAGTGTATCAGTCTTTCCTTTTTCCTCGAAATCGCTAATCGCGGTAAGAGGCAGGGATATGTGGGTATATATTAGTTTCTTGGAACCGGGCAGGTTTGGAAGATTCTTCGTTGTCTCGATTACCGCATCCAATCCTCCAATGTGCGTAATAAGGATAGAGGGGTTAAGCTTTTCTTCACTTATCATGTCGAGCACTTCGCGCATATCGTCGGTGTTTCCTCCCGATGTGCCAACTATATGTGTGCTTGCATAATGCACATTGTAGAAGTTGAACTTCGCCCTAAAGTTCGGGTCTGATGGGCCTGCAAAGAAGTTGAGACATCCGTCCTGGCCTAGGATACTGTCTCCCTGCTCTATGACCGATGCAACCGGAGCAAATACGAGAACATCATCATAACCCTCATTGCCGGAAAGCTCCATCAGCTGCTTCACCGGATCCTCAACGTTTCCTGTGTTCAGATAGACAAGATCAATACCGTGTTTGGCAGCTTCAGCCTTAGTGAGAATCTCAGCAGCCCTGTCAAGCCTAGCTTGGTCAATGTCGGTGACTACCAACAGCGACGGACGTGGCCCGTCCGTATGTATGATGTAGTCGATGGCGGCCAATCCCATCGGTCCGGCTCCTGCAAGAATTGACATCTTACCGCCGGACTTTATGCCCATTTTGTGTTCGTAGGAACCGCGAGACGTGTGGTACATCGCATGATAGGTTCCAGCAACGCAGGAAAGGGGCTCTGCCAATGCTGCGCCAAAGTAGCTGTCACTTTCGAAGGTAAGTAGACAGTCCATCTCCATTACTTCATTTGGGATTATTACATAGGTGGCGTCGCCGCCGATATGTGGATATGAATACCCGGGAGCTGCGAGGCTTCCCTTATAGTTCAGAGCAGGCTGTACCGTGAATTTCTGTCCTGCTTTGAACTTGTGGGCCCACTTGGTGCCAACTTCAATCAGCTCACCGGAAAACTCGTGTCCGATAATCGTTGGATTCTCGGCTACGTTGTCGGGAACCCTCTTGTGGTCTTCACCCTGGATGAGTGCCTTGTAGGATGACATGCAGATGCTGTCAGCCACAACCTTTGCCAGTATTTCATCATCACGGATCTGTGGCAGGTCAAACTCTTCGAGACGAAGGTCGTTTTTTCCGTAAAGTCTTACTGCTGTTGTTTTCATAACACACCTCTATTCAAGTAATGGGTCGGTATATTAAATTGGAGAGGTTCCTTGCCGCTCATGCTCAATGAGCCTCCATGTTGCATCGATGAGATGCGAAAACTGAGGTTTGGCGAGCTGTTCACAGATGAAACCCTGCCTTGGTGAGTTTATGTCCTCACCGGAAATCTCAATAAAACCACGTTCGCGACAGAGCTTCTGCAGCCTATCTAACTGACTCTCAGAGTTTCTTGACGGCATGTATGTTACACCCGCGACTCCGTTCCTCTTTAGCTCATCCAAGAGCTCCTCCAGATAGTCATCTTCGAACTTTGCTGTCTTCTTGTCACCTGTTACGGATTCGCCCACATCACCCAGATACGCATAACACACTATTGCATTGACTTCGCGTCCAAGCTCGACCAGCTCGGCGAGTGTTATGCACTCTTCGGTTGCGGGGATGTATATTTGCTCTACGAGTTCCGCTTTCAGTACGCCTAGCAGATCATACTTGAGGTGCGGGTTTGAAGGATCAGATAATAACGTGCGCTGCTTGTCAGCGAGGTTTATACGCAAGACCTGCTCGAGAAAGTGAACCAGTTCCTCCGAACCGACAACTTCAAAGATCTTCTCTCCAAGGGCATAAAGCAGATGTCTTTCGGTCACACTTCCGCCATTTTCATACTGTGAGATTGGGATCACATCTCTATCAAAATCAAGCTCCACACCATGCGGGGACACTATGCTGTTGATTTTTTCGACCATTCTGCGGTTTCTTACGTTTCTATGCTCTCTGAGAGGAGCAAAATAATCCTGCAATTTCACTCTGCCTTCCCGCCTCACTCCGTGTATAGCCATATATGCAATACCGTCCTGATCGGGATTGTTCAGCTTCCGCTCAGCAAAGGGTGTACCCTCTAAACTTACGCGGCACTCCATGCCTGATGTCGTGGCTACCGCAGCAATTCTCCCTGCTTCTTCGAACTCATCAGCACCGGCAATCGAATCGTGGTCCATTATACCCGCAGTTGTAAGGCCAGCCTCGCGTGCAAACCAGACTGCTGCCGTGGGCGAGTATGGAGAAAATGAGTAAAACGTATGAATATGGTTATTTGCGTATTGAGGTCTCTCTTCCGGCTTCTCATCTTCCTGTTCTATAAGTAGTCTTAGATTTTCAAGTCTCTCTTCCGCTGTGTTTGCATTTAGTAGTGTTAATACTTCTTCTCTGTTCATTGTTCCCTACCGTTCTAATGTTACTATGTTTACGTACTGTATGCGTTTCTTTAGTCCCTAACTCAACATTACCTGACCGCCAGTAACTGGGATGGCCTGACCGGTTTCAAATTCCTGCTCTACACAGTAGAACAGTGCTTTGGCGACATCCTCAGGATAGCAGCCGCGCTTAATAGGTGATTTAGATAGGTAGTGGTCTTTTACATCTTGCAGAGTTTTCGCTCCCGGGACCTTCCCTGTATTCAAATACTGTACAAACAGCCCATTGACCGGATCTGACCAAAGTGGGCCGTCATAGAAGTTTCCTGGACAGATAGCGTTGACCTTTATCTGCCACTCTGCAAGCTCGAGTGCGAAGCTCTGTACCAGTCCTATGCCTCCAAACTTTCCGCCGGCATACGCAAAATTTGCCTTGCTGCCCTCAAGCCCCGACTTCGAATTTATCTGTATGATATCGCTCCACTTGGTACTATCCGCTTCATATTGTGCTCTCATAATTTGGGATGCATATTTGGCACAGAGGAAAAATCCCGTATAGTTTACCTTTGTCACAAACTCGAAGTCCTTTTGTGTCATCTCTTCTAATGTGCCAGCTTTCAGCACACCTGCATTAGAAACTAGTATATCTAGTCCACCGAAGCGGTAAACGGTTTCGATTATCATCCGTTCAACAGAAGCGCCATCCGAGACATCAACCTTCATCCCAACGGCCCGGGCGCCAATCTCAGTAGCAGACTGCTTTGCAAGTTCTTCATTTAGGTCGGCAAGAACTACAGTTGCACCCTCTCGCACCATTTCTTGTGCAATACCTAATCCGAATCCCTGCGCGCCGCCAGTTACTATGCCGATTTTCCCGGCTAGTCTGCCGGTAGTCTGGGGACGGTTCTTAACATTCTCCTGAGCGATACGGCAAGCTTCCACCATGTTCATGTTTTCAAGACTTATGTCCCGTTCCATAGGGCAATCACTCCTACCTTTGGTTATTTATTTTGTGCCTGCCGATATGATTCGGCTTCCCAGTTTTCAATAAAGTGAACCATGTCATGTGCCATATGTCTCGGACCTCCGAAACTTTCACTGTAAACAGCAACCTTTAGCGCATCTTCAAACAGTGCTTTCGCTGTTTCAGCTTCCTTTTCTCCCTCTCCGAACGCAAAAAATCCCATTCCCTTCACAATGGCGATCTTTGGTTTATACCCATATTCTTTGTAGAATGTCTCGATAGTTGAGGGTATGTTCTCAATATTATCGATAAAGACGGGGTGGGATTTACAATATACTATATGATCGGGGGTGAAGGGGTTGATCATCGGTGAGGCACTTTCTCTGTCAGCTGAAAATGCGAAGGCTTCCGTGCTTGCAGAATGCTTTACTACATATTTGCCGTTTGCCGAGAGAATTTCCGAGATGCTTGTTACAGACTGTTCATCAACTACCGTCTGTGACATTTTGGGTTCCCTTACAACCTCTTCTTTGAGCTTTGATACAACATCATTTAAAAGCTCGTCAACCTGTTCAACCGTGTCGTGCGCGAAGAAAACTCCATGGTTCTGCAGCAGCATTACACTGACAGGCTTTCCTGTTCTGTCCATGTAGTCGTTCATCTTATCTGAGCACAGCTTAGCCAGTGTATAGCCGGGCCGACACTCCTCTACCCAAACAGCCTGGTCCGAAAAGAGCCTCTTGGTCATCGATTCGCCGTCTTTGCCGCAGGTCAGACCATTTACGAGAGCCGGATGGAGGTGGAGCACAAACCTTTGTGAGAAGAGGTTGTGCAGGAGTGCCTCGACACTTGGACGCTTAGGGTCATCTATGTTATGTTTCGCACCCATAACGTCCTCTAGGAACAGGGCCTCCCTCTCCTTGTCGTTTGACGGGTAGTCCTTTTTCAATACTTCGTTCAGCTTCTGCCTGTCCATGGCGACAAAACCGTCTTTGGTGATTGATGCTAAAGATGTACCCGATGCCTTTACATATAGCGTTTTGTCGTCCTTTGCGGAGGTATTGCCTCCACCGGCAAGGACAAGTTCAGGATTGCTGCCGTGCTTGTTTGACATTGCTACTAAATCTATAAGGATTTCATTGTGGTTTATATTGTGTCCATGCATTTAATCGCCACCATATCTTTGTTCTTGTATGTTACTTAGAATTATAACCCAGCATTCTACACTTGTCAATGAATATCACACCCATAATGTTTGTTTTTCTTGGAGTAAGTCTAGCAATCAGACAGAACCAAAGATTATTGCGGTATAATTCAGGCACAAACCCAACGTGATTTCTACCGACTTATGTATAACTCAAAGCGAGATAGGGAGTGAGACTGATGTTTGCTTTCTGTCTCGCTCTCTATCTCGCTTCTATCTAGGTATCCGTCTATCATCCCAAAACAATGTACTTTATAGTTGTAGGCTTCGAATATAATCCGCTAATGAATGCATTTCCGGAGAACTCAATAAATCTTCAAGCTTATCTGCCATGCTTTCTGACACAAATCGAACTCCTGTTAGCGCAGCCTTGATTTGAGCCGGAATGTCGGTATCAAGCGCATCGGTATACACCTGCACGTCCTTTATTTGCCCGTTTTCAACATTCAAATATATCTGAACGCCGCCCCAGACAAACCGGGTATCGATCTCATAATCGAAGACAGGAGCCCGTCCCATCTGCCACTCCCAAGAGCTGTGCTTTTCATAGAAAGCCTGAATCTCTGCTTCATTTAGATTGTTAGCATTGAGAGTCTCAAACTCACCATAGTGCTTTTGATACGCGCTCTTAAGCGCTGACGCCATCATGTCTACCGTTAAATCACTATTATACTGATTTAGGTTGCAGACACGCGCTCGAACAGACGATACGCCTTTCGCACGAATTTTTTCAGCAGACACGTTCAGATAGTCGGACATCTTTGTAAGGTTAGCGTTTATTAGGAGTGTCCCATGGTGCTGCTTGTTTTGTCCCTTTACAGCAAAGGCATTTCCTGAAAACTTTTTTCCGTCGACAGTAATATCATTCCGACCTGAAAACTCTGCATTCACTCCCAAGTCGCGCACTGCCGAGAGTATCATATCTAACTGTTTTTCAACGCTGTAGTTCTTGCGACCTGCAATAAAGGAAAAGTTGAGATTTCCTAGGTCATGATAGACAGCGCCGCCTCCGGATACGCGCCTCACAAGCTGCACTCCGTCGTTTTTCATTTTTGCAGTGTTGCATTCTTTCCATGCATTCTGGTTCTGTCCGATGATTACGGCATTTCTGTTCACATACAGATATAGCAAGAAATCATCAGGGCCGATTGTACTGAGTAAATATTCATCAATGGCCAAATTGCGATGTCCGTCATGGTACGGTGACATACAGAATAGTCTTCTCAAAAGAGCACCTCACACAGTTATATATATTTTTCATTCCAAAAATCCTGAATAGCGCGCTGCAGCTGCTCAGTGTTTTGAACAAGTTCGTAACCAGCCCAGTGCTGAGGCAAGAGACGGCGATACACGTTTGTAGTGAGACGGTCGTCAATAAGAACTACTACACCTCTATCATACTCTCCTCGTATAACGCGCCCAGCTGCTTGAAGCACCTTATTCATGCCGGGATACCTGTAAGCAAAAGCGTACCCCATACCGTTTTGCTTGTCGTAATACTCACGAATAATATCTTGAACCGGGTTTATCTGTGGCAGGCCGACACCTATTATAATAGCTCCGATCAGACGGTTGCCCTGTAGATCAATTCCTTCCGCGTATATGCCGCCCAATACACAGAAACCCACAAATGTATGCTCATTATCTGCACTGAACTTCTCAAGGAACTCCTCCCTCTCTAGCTCACTCATACCACTTGATTGGATAACAGTCTCAATGTCCGGGTAACGCTGACAAAAGGCGCCATATACGTTATTCATGTAAACATACGATGGGAAATACACAATATAGTTGCCCGTTCTCCCCTTCACCGCTGCAGCAATCAAATCAGCAATCGCAGATATGCTCCTCTCACGGTCTCTGTATCTTGTGCTGATTCTATTGTTGATTACAAGACAGAGGTTTTCTCGCGGAAAAGGTGAGGGGAGTCTCTTGAACACGGAGTCTGAATCCCCGCCCAACACTGAGCAGAAATACTCGAGAGGTGTAAGTGTCGCCGAAAACAAAACCGCAGACCTGCCCTGCTGCATTCTCTCCCTCAACAGCATCGATGGATCGAGGCAAATAAGCCTCAATAAAACTTCGGTTCCATCGGTCTCTACCATCGTTATATATCTTTCATCATATAGCTCAGATATCTTTAGGAAAGCTATAACATCGAAATACAGGGACAGCAATTCTTCAGAGTGCTCAGAATCAGGATGCAGCTTCATCCATTCCTCACATTCAGCTGTAAACACATAGAGGAGCCTCAAGAGCGAAACGTCCGGTTCACTCTTTTTGATCACCGTCTCTTCCCCGCACTCCTTGCGCAAGGCGAGCATCTCTGTGTTTATCCGCGATAAGGTTTTCCGGAGCCGACTCTGTTTGTCTAGCCGCCTTCGCATCTGCAAAAATGTCGACTTGGAGAGCAATGCCGAATACATCTCCCTTGCACGGTCCACCAGATTGTGTGCTTCATCCACTAAAAATACGTAATCTCTCTTCGATCCCTCTGCAAAAAAGCGCCTAAGGTATACCTGCGGGTCAAACACATAGTTGTAATCTGCTATAACGCAGTCGCTCCAAACCGTCAGGTCAAGCCCAAGCTCAAACGGGCACAGGGTGTGTATCTTCGCATATCGCTCAATAGTCTCCCTATCAAACGAGTCCTCGGACTGCAGCATTTGGTACAACACATCATTTACACGGTCAAAATGCCCATTTGCATATGGGCAGTCCTCAGGATTGCACTTTCGCTCTTCCAAAAAGCATATCTTATCCTTTGCTGTAAGTGTGACAGTCTTTAGGCGAAGCCCTCCGTTCCGCATCTCCCTGCAAGCATTTTCGGCTACCTGTCGTGTGATTGTCTTTGCCGTCAGATAGAAAATCCTTTCTGCAATACCCTCCCCGATGGCCTTAACAGCGGGAAATATAGTAGAGATCGTCTTACCTATGCCGGTGGGGGCTTGAGCAAACAGCATTCTATAGTCTCTTATAGCTTTGTACACCGATACTGCCATCTGTCGCTGTCCCCTGCGGTACTCAGGGTACGGAAATTGCAGGGCCTTAATCGACGTGTCTCTAATATCATTCCAATCCCTTTGTAACTCAGACCACTTGCGGTAGCCTTCTACCAGATCAGAGTAAAATGCATCCAACTCATCAATTGAGTAACTGCGTATATATCGGACTATATCTTCCGTTTCGATCTGATAATACGTCAGTCTTACCCTTATCGTATCTAACTTATTTCCAATACAGTACATGTACGCGTAGCACATTGCCTGTGCCCAGTAGACGGGATGCAAGTCTTCACTGATCATCTCTAAAGGTGCGGCCGTCGACTTAATCTCGTCAACCATCGCACCATCAGTGTCAAGCAAAACACCGTCGGCTCGCCCACTCACCCGCAGTATAAAATCACCGCACGGTCTATCAAGCGAAAGGGCGACCTCCGGCTTGTAGTTGTCGCCCTCTGCCTTCTGCAACTTACGATGTATGCGTGATCCCTCAAGCGCCCTGTCAGCTCCCCCGAAACGCGTATCGATACTCCCGCTACGCATTAGGAACTCAACAAGTTCGCGCACGCCTATTGATATGACTTTATCCATCCTGTCCTCCGGGCTGCATTTTCGAATCGGTTTAGGCTGGAAAACTATAAAGTCATTATAACAACAAACTCATTAACAGTAAACTGCAAACCAAAAGGACTTGACCCTGTGCAAAGCAGAGTTAAGCCCTTTTGTTGCTTTATAATTTGGCAAGACGCTTTATTGCAAATCCTATATGATATATGTTCAAAACATGCTATAATTGACAGGTCGTTCTTTAGCTTGCATGTTAAGGGTGAAATGGATGCATAACGAAAAACTCAAACGTTTGATTTTTATTGTAACAACATCGCTTTTCTGGTTCTCTCTATATACATATGTTCCGATTTTTCCCGGATATATTGAGAGCTCAGGCGTATCGCACAGTATGGTAGGTATAATAATCGGTTCTTACGGTTTTTCACAGATGATTATACGAATCCCCCTCGGAATTATTTCTGACAGGTTGAACAGAAGAAAACTGTTTATTCTCCTGGGCATTATTTTCAGCTTTTTAAGCGGACTTGGACTGTGGGTGTTCAACGGTTCGTTGTCCATGCTCTTTTTCAGGTCACTGGCAGGAGTTGCAGCAGCTTCCTGGGTTGCATTCTCGGTTCTGTTTTCAAGTTATTACAAAAGCGATGAGACAACAAGAGCTTCAGGATATCTATTGGCAGCAAACAATATCGGACAGGTTTTAGCAATGTCCGCGGGTAGCAGTCTGGCCGGAATATTTGGCACCAAAAGCGCCTTTATGTTAGCAGCCGCAGCAGCAGTTGTAGCATTTATTTCTGGATCGTTAATCAGCGAAAACAGAGAAGTAACTAAAAAACCTTTATCCTTTCCAGAACTGGCATCAGTAATAAGATCCAGGAACCTTATAATTGTATCTGTTCTAGCAATACTTTCACAATTTGTGACCTATGCAACCGTCTACGGTTTTACACCCATTGTTGCAGAAGCTTTAGGTGCAAGCAGCACTCATTTGGGGTTGCTTTCCACACTGTCTATACTTCCCGGGATACCAGCAGGTGCATTGAGCGGATCATACTTTGGTAAAAAATTCGGCGAAAAGCGAACACTGATCATAGGTTTTATTGTAGTCGCTTTTTCGTGTGTGGTCGTTCCGCTAGTTAACAGTTTTCCGGTCCTTATTATTACGCAGATTATCGGCGGATTCGGCAGGGGCGTTATAGTTCCTCTGCTTATGGGACTTTGCATTAAGAATGTTGAAGAAAATAAGAGAGGCAGCGCCATGGGGTTCTACCAGGCTATCTATGGGTTAGGCATGTTTACAGGTCCTGTGGCGGTCGGGTTTATAAGCGATATTGCAAGTCTGAACTTAGGTTTTTATTTCGCTGCTTTTATCAGCATAGTTGCAGCCTTTATGGTCAAAATGTTTATAAAAGAATTGTCATAGAGGCAAAACCACTCAATCTAATCTGCTAATCTGTATTCTTAAACATGATATAAAAATCGTTTATTCGGAAAGTATCGACTACAACACACTGAAGGACGAGAAATAAACGTATGGTAGCCAGGAGGCAGTTGATTTAACCAACTGCCTCCTTTTTATGTTGCTGGTATTAACGCTGACAGTAGCAACGTAATGGAGAACCCAAACACCGAGCCCCCAAGCCAACCTGACAGGACCGGAAAAACCGAAGTAATGAACAAATATTCCTGACAAATGCACCAGATCAGAATTCCCAGCAGAATAACTGCTATTCCTGCTCGAAGTACTCTACACACAACTCGCTTCTTAAGATAGGGGCCAATAATCAACCTCAATATCATTAACACACTTGCAGAGATCAAAAATCCTATGACGGCACAAAGCCCATAATGCCCCCAGATGATCCTCCCCATACCAACGGACGGGAAGTTTCGCCACTGCGCCCAATCACTGAGTACATTGGCAATGAACGGCCAGCTCCTTTGGCTGTTTGTGAGAATCACGATAGCATCGCCCGTCTCAGGTACAGCTTGAAAATGCGTCATAATGC
>FZPS01000002.1_pt7 | contig 25949 bp, 26 predicted proteins | sample 1817821 | NCBI WGS metagenome assembly FZPS01 (sample SAMEA104158645, study PRJEB21678) | metagenome | place: Germany | collected 2015-04-21 | reverse complement strand
AATTACAATAATACAATAATAAAAAACCAAAAAAAATTGTGTTTACTTTGCGCGGTCAAAGATTTATAATAAAGAAAAAAAGGAGGTATTTTATGAAAAAAGCCTTGATTTTTGAAACAAGAAGCGGCACCGTCGAAGAATGCGCCCACCTGCTCAAAGAAAAAATACAAGATATCGAGGTTATCAACCTGAAGAAGGATAAACCTGATTTGTCTAAATATGATTTGGTTGTTTTCGGGGGAGCTTATTATGCGGGAATGCTGAGCGGCAAGCTTAAAAAGTTAATTAAGCGCAACCGCCAAGCGCTGAAAAGCAAAAAATACGCCATTTATGTATGCTGTATTTCCCAAGACGACTACAAAGAGGTTTTGATAAAGAATTTGGGCAAGGAGCTGGTGGACAACGCCGTGGCCGTGGAGCTTTTCGGCTACCAAGTCAATCCCCAAAAAACCAAATGTTTTAACCGTTTTGTGCTGAAGGTCATCAAGAAAGCCTTCGAAAAGGAAAACAAACCATTGTCCGCCATAAAGGAAGACAGCATAGACGCTTTTGCCAAAGCCATAAACCAAGCTTGAAAAACAGCTTGAGCCAAAGCTTGAAAGCGGCCCGCGAGGCCGTTTTTTGTTATTGCCGATTGTTTGCCATTTGGCATGATTTTTGTTATTATTGAAATATCTTAAAATACATAAGAAGGTATATGCATGCGTTATTTGATTGTGCTGGGCGACGGAATGGCGGATTATCTCAAAGGCCCTTTGGGGCAGAGCACTCCGCTTGAAATGGCTTATAAGCCCAATATGGATTATCTTGCCTCAAGAGGAATGACGGGGCTTATACAAACAATCCCCCATGGCATGAAGCCTGCCAGCGATGTTGCCAATTTGTCGGTGCTGGGATATGACCCCGCCGTTTATTACAGCGGACGCTCTCCCTTGGAGGCGCTTGCCATGGGCGTCATAATGGAAGAAACCGACATAGCCTTAAGGGCAAATCTGGTTACCTTGTCCCAAGCCCAAACATTTGAAGACAAAATTATGCTGGATTACAGCGCCGACGAAATACCCACCCATCAGGCCAAGCTGCTGATAGACGCGATTAAGCGGGAAATGCAAAACGACAGGTTTAATTTTTACGCCGGCGTCAGCTATCGGCATTGTTTGATAGACAAGCAAGGCGGGGGCAAGGATGTGGCGTTTACGCCTCCACACGATATCAGCGACAAGAAAATCGGGGAGTATTTGCCTAAAGGCGAGGGGGCTCAAGCGTTTATCGATTTAATAAAAAAATCCCAAAAAATTCTGGAAACGCATCCCGTTAACATAAATAGGGCCAAAGAGGGCAAAAATAAAGCCAACGCCCTTTGGTTCTGGGGGGCGGGCACCAAGCCCAAGCTTGTTCCTTTTTATGAAAAATACCAATTGAAAGGCGCTATAATAAGCGCGGTGGATTTGCTTAAAGGGATAGCCGCGGGCGCCGACATGGAAGCGCCGACGGTGCAAGGGGCGACGGGCAACATAGACACCAATTTTCAAGGAAAGGCCCAAGCCGTCATAGACGCTTTCGAAAGAGGGCTGGATTTTGCTTATCTGCATATAGAGGCCCCCGACGAATGCGGGCACAGAGGGCAGGCGCAGGCCAAAATCAAAGCCATAGAGAAAATAGACGAAGTGGTGGGCATGCTGGTTGATTATCTCAATAAAGCGGGGGAAGACTATGTTATCGCGGTTTTGTGCGACCACGCCACGCCGCTTTGCCTGAGAACGCATGTGTCCGATCCCGTTCCTTACATAATTTACAATCCGCGCAAAGAAACGATTTCGGATACCAAATACACCGAAAAAGACGCCCAAAAAGGCGAGTTTCTGCCCAAAGGGCAAATGCTGATAGAAAAGATGCTTGAAATGTCGAGGTAAATTTTATGTTGAAACTGAGCGTTAACGAACTGAGAGAAAAATATATTCAATTTTTTGTGAGCAAGGGCCACGCGCTTATACCGTCTTCCTCGCTTATTCCCGAAAACGACCCTTCGGCGCTTTTCACCACGGCGGGCATGCACCCGCTGGCCCCTTATCTGCTGGGCGAAAAGCACCCCGCGGGAACAAGGCTTACCAATGTTCAAAAATGTCTGCGCACGGGAGACATAGACCGAGTGGGCGACGATTCCCATTGCACTTTCTTTGAAATGCTGGGCAACTGGTCTTTAGGGGATTATTTCAAGGAAGAATCCATTAAATACAGCTATGAGTTTTTGACGCGGGAGTTAAAAATCCCTTCCGAGAAGATAGCGGTAAGCTGTTTTGAGGGCGACAGCGACATCCCCAAAGACGAGGAAAGCGCTAAGATATGGCGCAAGCTGGGCATAAAGGAAGAGAACATTTATTTCTTGTCCAAAGAGCATAATTGGTGGGGACCTGTGGGGCAAACCGGACCTTGCGGACCCGATACCGAAATATTTATCATTGACGATAATAAAGAGCCTTGCGGCCCCAATTGTTCCCCCGCTTGCGACTGCGGCAGGTTTTTGGAAATTTGGAACAATGTGTTTATGGAATACAATAAGCAAGCGGACGGCGGCTATGTCCCCCTTTCCCAAAAAAATGTGGACACGGGCATGGGCTTGGAAAGAACGGCGGCCATACTTAACGGCTATAAATCGGTGTATCAAACCGAGGCTTTTGCCCCCGTCATGCGCCTTATGGACCAAAAAACCAAAAAAGGCGCTTTCATTAAAGAGAAAAGGATTGTCGCCGACCATATGCGGGCCGCCGCTTTTATCTTGGGAGACGAAAACGGAGTTTCGCCTTCCAACGTGGACCAGGGCTATGTGTTGAGAAGGCTGATAAGGCGGGCGATAAGGTATTGCAGGACTATGGATTTGGACACTTCGGCGCTGATTGACATAAGCAATTTATATGTGGATTTTTACGGCGGTTATTACAAAGAGCTTATTCAAAACAGGCAAAGGATAATAGAGGAATTGTCCGCCGAAACCGAAAGGTTTAACAAAACCATAGCTCAGGGGCTGAAGGAATTTGAGAAACTGCTTAAGTATATACAAAACAACCGCATAAGCGGCAAGGCGGCTTTCCGTTTGTACGACACCTTCGGCTTTCCCATTGAAATGACCACGGAACTGGCGGCGGACCACGGCATTACCGTGGATATCGAAGGCTTTAAGGCGGCGTTTGAGGAGCATCAAAGGAAATCGCAAAAAGGCGCCGAGCAGAAATTCAAGGGCGGACTTGCCGACAATACCGAGCAGACGGCAAGGCTGCACACCGCCACTCATTTGCTGTTGGCCGCGCTTAAGCGCGCGCTCAACGACGACAACATAAGGCAAAGGGGAAGCAATATCACCGCTGAAAGACTGAGATTTGATTTTAATTTCCCCCGCCCGTTGACCAAAGAGGAAATAGAAAAAGTGGAAAAGCTTGTCAATGAGGCTATCGAGGCGGGCGTAGACATAGAATGTAATGAGATGAGTTTGGCCGACGCCAGAGACATGGGCGCCGAAGGCGTATTCGGGGACAAATACTCCGACCAAGTCAAGGTTTACAAGATAGGGGATTATTCTTTGGAAATATGCGGAGGACCGCACGCAAAAAACACCAAAGAGCTAAAGAACTTTAAGATTGTCAAGGAGCAAAGCAGCTCCGCCGGCGTGCGCAGAATCAAAGCCGTTATTGATACCGATTAGGAGGACGTTGTTATGAAAAAAGCGGTAAGGCCGTTTGCGCTGTTGTTTATAGTCGTTTTGTGCGCGCTCATGCTTTTGGGGTGCAAAAACACCGCTGACATAGACACCTCTAAATTAACCCCCAAGCCCGACATAAACAAAGCTTTGCTCGATTATCAAAATTGCAGGGTAAAAAAATCGGTGTTTGAAGCAGGATTGAAACTTACCATGTTTATGCCCAGCCAAAAGGAAAAGGTCATCCCCATAAGCTTCGGACAGCTTTTGAGGGCTACCAGAATACAAAACCAAGAGGTTATTTACATAGACGCCACGCTGAATTCGGAATTTGTCAGCGACAATTTTATCACCGTCATGGATGGCCTTATCTCCCTAGCCAAGATAAGCGATAGCAATATAGGTGAAATAAGCGGCGACGTCAAGGACTATATACAAGGAGAAACCTTGTTCGCGGGCAGGCTGGCTTACAACGGCGAGGGCGCGTACAACGCCAAAGGGGATTATGTTCGAAAAGGGGAAACCCCCGACTTCCTTGACCACGCCCAAAATCCCATATGGGTGGCCACCAGCGAGCAATCTATTTTGAACTTTCAAAAGAATATGGGATTTTCCGGACAAATAAGCGTTAAGGATTATCTCATGTTCTCCACCATAATCGACCTTTCGCCCCAGGGAGGCTGGGTAAAAAAAGACGAGGGCGACAAATATTTCAATAAGGAAAAAGACGCTTATTTATATCAAATAACCACTTACGGCGCCAAGCTCAAGGCCTTTATTTTGGACGTCATAGGGCAAAACGCCGAAAATTTTGACGAGGAAAGATACGCCGAGGATTTATATTTATACACTCAAATAATCCCCATAATTTCTTCTTGGCTGTCCACTCCCGATTCTTCGGTCGGCGCCGAGGTAACCAAAGGCGGGCAATTGAAAAAGCTGTCCTCTTCTATAAGAGTGGACATAAACATCAATGTCAATGAAATGTGGGATATACTTGAATTGTTAGCTCCCGATTATATCAAAAGCAATATGATATGGCTGAAGGCGCTTTTGAACAACCGTTTTGTGTCGGCGGCGGGAGATTACGGCATATGGACGCTGAGGATTGATTTTACCATCGACGAATATTTTTATTACGACGACGCGTCCGTTGATTTAAGCAAGCTGGATCAAGATATGTTTATTGACCACAATCAAGAAGTGGAAGGCAGAACGGTCTTTTTGATAGACGCTATCGCCCATTGAAATAAATATCCTTAGCCCTTAACAGCAGTTTTGACAAAACGGGGAAGGCGGCTGCCGCAAATATTATGTTGGACACAATATGCGTAACATAAAACGCTATGCCCCGCATATATACCGCCGCGAACATTATAAAGAAATTAACTTTGGCTTTTTGGGAAGCCAGCGCCGCGTCCACTGCCGAGGTAATGACGCCGAAAAGCGCGGTCATAACGGCGGCGCAAGCGATATAATATACGGTTTTTTGCGGCTTTATCAATTTTACCGCCGCGCTTACTACGGCAAGCAAAGGCCAATAAATAATATATGATACAAGCCAGGTGTTGAAGCCGAAAAGCATGCCTTCGACGGCGCAGAATATCAAGGCGGCGGACAAAGACACGCCTAAGCCGAAAGCGTAAGAATACAGCATTATCAGCAGGGTAACTATCTCCACATTTGGAATAAAAGACAAGGCCATTTTGCCGCCCGTCAATATGGCGGCGAAAAGCGCTGTCAGTACAATTTTCTTTATTCTATACGAGGCCAAAGGCTTTCTCCTTTTCGCATTCAATAAGTTTCCAAGGCAAAAAGGTATGACGCTCCGTCTATTAAGGGCATATCGTTTATGCCCACCGCCGAGGCGTAGAATTCTTTGTTGTCATAGATTTTGGTTTCCACATGATAATCCCTGTATTTGATGTCGTCGACGGTGTGATAGAAAGCGCAAAACTCATTTTGAGCGGGGTCGGGGAAAAGCCCGATTTTTTGGTAGGTTTCGGGGTGGATGGATATCGTGATGTCGTTTACGAATTGCCCGAAAGCCGAAGTGGTGGAGGTATAAGCGAAAGAAGAGCCTTGCTCTTTGACAAGCGCCGCGAACAAATCGGACACAAAGTTCAATTCAAGCTCCCTTTCATATACGGCAAGCGTTTGTTCTTCCTTGCCCACAATTATCAGAGTAACGCTTTTTGCGGACGGCTGTCCGTCGGGCTGTCGGCAGGCGCAAAAGCAAAGGGAAACAACGCATAAAAGCAGCAGGGCAAATATTATTTTGATTGTTTTTTTCATAAATATATCTCCTTAAAATTAAAAATTCGCTTTTCCGTCATGGAGAAAGCGAAAAGAAATAAATCCCTCCCGTCTCCCTCCGAAACGATGGTTATTTTGAATTTTCGCGGCAGGTCTCCTGACTCCGAAAAGGAAACAATGTTTCCCGGCAAAGCCTTCCCTCCAAACGGAAGTGGCGTTAATTCTGCCTTAATCGTACAGTAGCGGGGGCTGTCAGCTCTGTGGCTTGTTCCCTATTAAGCATTGAATGCGCCGCGAAAATTATTAAGTTGATTTAATTATAATAATACCCCGTTAAAAAAGCAAATCAATTCATTGAAATATTTGTTTGGGGCGGGTATAATAACAGCATGAACAAATTATATGTCAACGGCAAAGAAATTTATACGGATAAAACAAAGCTCAAAGATATTCTGATTGAGCATGGCCTGCATTTTCCCTGCGGCGGCAAGGGCATTTGCGGCAAATGCAGAATAAAGAGCAAGCAATTGCCCGTTACCGACTTGGACACACGCTTTTTGTCTTCGGATATGGTGGAGCAAGGCTATAGGCTGGCCTGCGACAAGGACGCGGCGCAAGGGCTTACAATTGATTTTGAAAAAAGCTTGTTCTCGCCCGTCGCGAGAAAACTGGAGTATTGCAATATAATCGTGGTTATGGATATCCAAAAGATTGCCATAGGGATATCAGACGACGAAATAGCCGAAGTCAGGGTTTTTGAGAACGATATTATAAAAGGGGAGAACGCTACCGTCAATTTGCGTTCTTTCATTGCCAAAGAAAGCATAGAGCTTTTTGAAAAATACTCTATGGCAAAAGCCGACACCGTGGCCGTGGCCGCCGACAAAAAAATGGCGGAAACGCTGCTGGGCAAAAGCGATGACGGATACGGCGACATGTTGGAGGCTTGGGAATTGTTGCTGCCCGCCGAAGCGGTATATATGCTTCCTTTCGCTGAAGAAAATATCAGCGCGGAGTTTTTATGCTTTTTGGTCAAGCATCAAGCGCCCGCCTTGGTTATCAAGGCCGACAAAAATTTCGCGGGGGGCTTGGTTATGGAAAAAGACATCTTTTGTTTGTCCCTTAATAATTTAAGCTATTCGGCGGAGGAGAGGGCGGCGTTAAAAGCTTCCGTCAAATATTTGCTATCAAAAACCGACCGTCCGCCCGTAATTTATGTTTACGGCAGCTTCGCAAACGCCTTTGAGTTTTTGAGCAAAGAGCACAGCGTGGCGATTATGGATGAAACGGCCTATGAAACGGCGGCGCAAACCATATTTGACAACAGGCTGAAAAGCTTGCTGCTCAAATGCCGCAAGCGGATTTCGCTCTTGCCGGGAGCGGAAAGCGACCAATGGCAGGAATTTTTTATTTTATCTGCAAATGACCGCGATTAAAGCCATGGCGCGGTTTTCCAAAATAAGGATATTTGTCAAATTTTCCTTTATCAAAGACAGCCTATCCAGCAATATGAATATGTCGATTTGTATGTCCACAAGCCGATGGAAGGCGTTTTGACAATCCCTTATTCTGTCCGGGTTGCGGTAAAGCGGTATGTATTCTCCCCGATTCAGCAGCCTGTTCAAAGCGATAATCGAAGCTTTTTTTAAGTTTTTGAGATAATTCAAAATCTTTCTGCAATGTCTGGATTGAGGGCAGCAAAGAAGGCAGTCTATGATGTCAAGCTGGTTTTCGATTAGCAAAATGATTTTTTCGATTAAGTTGGCGGCGGAATCGGATATTCTGTTGTAGTCGGCAAGCGAACGGTTGTACTCCCTTGCCATCCTTTCAACGGTGTCTGGGTCCAACTGCATAAGTCCTCCTTATTCAATTTACTATATGCAGTTTTATTTTAAGGTGTTCTTGCCGCGGGATTTTTGGGTCAAAAGCAGCGCCGAACTCAAGGCCACCAGCACGGAGGAAAGGTTGTGAAGCAGCGCTCCCCAAACGGCGTTCAAAAATCCCGCCGCCGATAAAGCCACCGTTATGGCGTTTATTGCCAGCGCCAGCGCTATATTGAATTTTATGGCGAATATTCCTCTTTTGGCCAGCCGCATGAGCTGAGGAAGACGGGAAAGGTCGTCGTTAAAAAGGCTGATGTCCGATGTTTCCACCGCTATTTCGCTGCCTATCTTGGCCATGGCAAGCGATACTCCGCTTTTTGCGAAGGCGGGGGCGTCGTTTACGCCGTCGCCTATCATAAGCGTAATCCTGCCTTGGGCCTTCATTTGTTCTATTAAGTCTGCCTTGTCTTGGGGCATAAGCTCGTAATGGTATTCCTCTATGCCCAAGCTCTCGGCCACGGCTTGGGCGCTTTCTTTATTGTCGCCCGTAAGCAAGACAATTTCGTATCCCATGGACTTAAGCTCTTCTATGGCGGGAAGGGCCTCTTTTTTAAGGGTATCTTTCAAAGATATTATGCCAGCGGGCTTGTCGTCGACTATTACGGCGATAAGCGTGGCTCCCTCAGGTTTTGACAAAGATTTTTTCAAATCGTCAAAAGCTTGCGGGCACTCGTTTTCGGCTTGACTCAATTTCATTACCTTGACGATTTTGTCTTCCACAACCGCTTCCACTCCTATTCCCGAACGGATGGCCGTCTTTTCGGGGTAGGGGGGAGTTTGACCGTAATATCTTATGACGGCTTTGGCGATGGGATGTTCGCTTTGCATTTCGCTTGCGGCGGCAAGGCGGGTCAATTCCCGCTTGTCCATGCCTTGGCTGACAACCTCGTCCACTTCGAGGTTGCCGCTTGTCAATGTGCCAGTTTTATCAAAAACCATTGTGTTTACCGACGGCAAAAGCTCCAAAACGCCGCCGTTTTTTATCAGTATTCCTTTTTTGGAAGCGTTGCCCACGGACGCCGCTATGGCTATGGGCGTGGCCAAAACCAGCGCGCAGGGACAAAATACCACCAAAACGGCCATGCCTCTGCCCAGCCCTTCGGTTACGCTTATCGTACCCGCGGTCAGACAAAATACCAATAACGCCGTCAACAGCGCTATGGGCACAAGCTTTGAGGAAAGCTTGTCGGCCACGCCGGCTATGGGCGCTTTATGCCGCACCGCTTCTTTATAATATTCGATAAGCTTGGAAATTACCGTTTCTTCAGATTTTTTGGTGGCTTGTATTTCAACGGGAGAAAGCAAATTGACGTTGGAAGCAAGCACCGCTTGGCCTTTGACAAGGTCTTTGGGCTGCCATTCTCCCGTCAAGGACGCTTGGTCAAAAGAGCCGCTTTCCGAAAGCAATATCCCGTCCACTGGAACCGTTTCATTGGGCCTTACCAAAACCGTTTGGCCGATTTCTATGTCCTCAATGTTGATTTCCTTGTAGCCGTTTTCGGTTTTAAGCGTGGCTTTAGTGGGCTTTAAGGCGATAAGCTTTTGTATGGCGAAGCGGGATTTATTCATGGTGATGTCTTCTATCAATTCCCCCAGCGCCATTAAAAAGGCGATTTCGCCCGCCACAAAAAAGTAGTTTTCGTGGGAGCGGTAGGAAGGGGCGAACACACCGTAAAAGCCCATGGCTACGCTTGCGACAAGGGCTATGGCGATAAGAACGGAGCTGTTGATTTTTTTATTCTTCAAGCTTTCAAAAGATTCTTTTAGTATGGGAAAGCCGCAAAGGGCTATGGCTATCCAAGCAAAGTCCAAAAAGGCGTAGGGCGTATGGGAATATAAATCCAACGCGTAAAATATATAGCTCAGCGCCGTGGAAACCAGAGATACGCCGAGGATTATCCATCGCTTGGCGTATCTTTCTTTATGGTCGTGGTTTTCATGCGCGGAATGAGACAAGCAGCACCCGTTAGTTTCTTTGTTCATCGCAACCCTTATTCAACAGCTTTATTCTTTTTTTGACGCAATTTATACATAATAAAAGCCGAAATGACGGATATTCCCATTCCTATGGGTATCATGGTGGATTGCCCTATGTCGATTTTTAACGCGAATGTTACGCAGGCGATGGCCAGGCATATTATGAAGGGGGCTATGGTCAGCTTAAAATAACGGCTGAGCAGCACCACTCCCAAGCCTCCGAAAATGGCGGGTATGACATAAGGGGAAACGGGAGACAGCGCCTTTACTATGCCTTCGGAGAATAAAGACAAGGGGATAAGCCCTATTACGATTATCAGCGTGGTAACTATGGTGGAAACCGATACCGATATGGTGGTTACTATCTCCTCTTCTTCGCTGCCTTGTTTGGTGTTCAATATGGTTTGGGCGTTGACGGCGCAGGGAAGCTTAAGGTTAGCGATATTTCCCGTAATGAACGCTTGATATTGTCCGCCGCTTCCCAGCAGCGGCCCGTAGCTTACCGCTTCCACCAGCCCTATGGCCCAATAGCCCAGAATAAAGGCAAAGGCCTTCAATATCGCTTTCCAGTCGGGAGAGGTTTTTGTTATCAAACAAAAAACCACTGGCGCCAACGCTATTACGGCGATGGATATGGCGCTGAACAGCCTGCCCAATTTGTGTATCTCATTGTTGAAATTCTGTCTGTCGTTCATGATTATGCCTCCTTAAAACAGCGGTATAAACGCGAATGCACAACCCAAAGCGCCCAATATGGTAATGGGCAAGGCGTAATTTTCCAGCCATTTCCATTTAAGCAGTTTGATTAAAACGCCGCATATAAGCATAATCAAAGCGCTTGCGGCCAAGGTCAATAAGGTTACCGTGCCGCTCACCGTTATGTTGTCGCTGCCCGTGGATTGTATGTTGAAGATTCCGCTGGCGATAATATAGGAAGCCAGCCCAGCCAAAATGCCACCCAACAAAGCGCCCGTTATGGTATCCAATAAAGGCTGATTGTTTTCTCTTAAATCGTTGAGCTTGGATTGATATTTTTTATAAAAAATAGCGTTAAAAACGGGGCCCGATAAAATGCTTAGCGTCATTATCACAAAAGCCGTGGCTATGACCGTGGCCGTCATGCCCGCAGGCGAAGTAACGCCGATTGCCGCCGTGGCTTGGTTCATGGCTATTATTTCATATTGCAGCGCCCCTATTACCGACAGCCTTATCCAAGGTATGGCCAGCCCCAGCCAAGGCATCATTATGCCTATGCCTATGACAATGGGAATAGAAGGCACTATCGAAAATATGGCGCTGCTGAAAACGGCTTTGCGCACCACCTCTTTTTTCATTCCTATCTGCTTGGCGCGCTTGACGGCTTTGAATAAAAACATAAACGACATAGCCAAAATGGCCGTCACTATCAAGCCTCCCAGCAAAAAAATCACCCATTCGTTTTTGTACACTTAAACCTCCGTTTTAACACCGTTTGCGTTAATGGAATAATTATATTATAGAACGGCCGCTTAAGTCAACTTCGGCCAAAAATCGGAGGAGGGAATGAGAAAATATTACAGAAACTGGATAACCTATGACCAAGCTTTCGGCAGGAACGTGTGCCAGCCCCACAAATTTTGCCAAAAGCCTTTTTGCCGTCCGCATTGCCGCAGAGAAGACATTTGCCGCGATATGCTGTGTTTTATGTGCAAAAGGTTTATGGATTGCCATGAACGCAAAAAGGGGACATTTTAACGGATTTTAAGTCGTTGGTTGTTAAAGATGTTCTTTTTATGATATACTTTTTATAATTAACGGTATAAATGAGGTATTTATGAAAAAATGCTTATTGCTGATCAATAAAAACAGCGGAAATGTTTATCGCGCGTTGAACAACCCCGACATTTATAACGCCCTGAAAAACGATTACGACATTATCGACACCCTTTATATAGAACAAGACATCCACATCGACATAAGAAAAGTAAGCCAAGGCTATGCCGGTCTTGCCGTATGCGGCGGGGACGGCACTTTTAACAGCGCCGTCAACGCCACCAGGGGGCTTAACCTTGAGATTACCTATATTCCCTGCGGCACCCTCAACGATACCGCAAAAACCTTGCGCCTTACCTCCAAGCTTAAAACCGACCAAAGAAAAATCAGAAGGGTGGATATAGGCGAAATAGGCGGCACGCTTTTTACCTATGTCGCCGCCGCGGGCACTTTTACCGCCATAGGCTACAGCGCCTGCAACCGCCTTAAGAGAAAAATCAAGTTTTTGGCTTATCTGTGGCAAGTGCTCAAGGAATATAAGGTCCACCACATCAAAGCCAAAATAAAAATCAACGACAAGGTTTTTGACGATACCTATACCTTGATTATGGCCATTAATTCCCAAAGATGCTTCGGCTTCAACTTCAACCATTTATACAGCCACAACAGCGGCAAAGCGCATTTATTGCTTATCCGCTCCCCAAAAGGTAAGGGGCTTTTGTCCAAAATAAAGATTTTCTTTCCCTTTTTCAGAGCATTTTTCATTGGCTTCAAAAAGGAGCATTGGGGACGGGTCATCAATTTCGTGGAATTCAGCAAAGCCGAAATAGAACTGGGGCAAAAACAAGACTTTACCGTGGACGGCGAAAAGATAACCCTTGAAGGCAAAGCCGATATCGCCATACATCACCGCAGAATGAAATTATATGTGTATTGATTTTTTTGCTAATTTATCAAGACAAGGATTGAGCCGCCCTTTATGGGCCTTTTATGAAGCCGTCCTTTTTATTTAATTGATTTAATCGCGCATTTGTTGTAAACTAAAGTAAACGCTGTCAATAATCAAAAAAGAGGTTAAGAATATGCTGGATTTACGCTTTGTTGCCGACAATATCGATTTGGTAAAACAAAAGCTTGCTTTAAGGAACAGCAACGCTGACATAGAAGAAATAGCCCGTCTTTCTTTACTGAGAAGACAGACCATTCAAAATGTGGAGGCTTTGAAGGCCGAACGGAACCAAGTTTCCGCCCAAATAGCCGTTATGAAAAGGCAAAAGCAAGACGCAAGCGAGCTTATTTTTCAAATGCGGCAAAAAGGGGACAAGATAAAAGAGCTGGACGCTTTGCTGGCGGAGACCGAAGAAAAGCTGAAACAGCTTATGTACACTCTCCCCAATCTTGTGGATGACTCCGTGCCTTACGGAAAAAGCGGAGATGACAACGTGGAGGTGAGAAGGCATCTTAAACCTACGGAGTTTGATTTTGAGTCCAAGGCGCATTGGGACATCGGGGAAAGCTTGGGCATTCTGAATTTTGAGCAGGCCGCCAAAATAACAGGCGCGAGGTTTACGGTATATCACGGCTTGGGCGCCAGGCTGGAAAGGGCGGTCATTAATTTTATGCTGGATACCCACACCGAAAGAGGCTATAAGGAAGTGTTCCCTCCGTTTATCGTGAACAGGGACAGCATGATAGGAACGGGACAGCTTCCCAAGTTCGAGGAAGACGCTTACGCCTTAAAGGATTCCGATTATTTCTTGGTTCCCACCGCCGAAGTGCCGGTAACCAACCTTCACCGCAACGAAATATTGAGCCAAAGCGATTTGCCCATAAAGTATTGCGCTTATACCGCTTGTTTCCGTTCGGAAGCGGGGAGCGCGGGCAGAGACACGAGAGGGCTTATCAGACAGCATCAATTCAACAAAGTGGAGCTTGTTAAATTCGCTTCGCCCGAAAACAGCTTTGAGGAATTGGAAAGCTTGACAAATGACGCCGAAGAGATATTGAAACGGCTCAAGCTTCCTTACCGAGTGGTGGTTCTTTGTTCGGGGGATTTGGGATTTTCTTCGGCGAAAACCTACGATATCGAGGTTTTTATGCCTTCTTACGGCAAATATGTGGAAATTTCCTCCTGCTCCTGCTTTACCGATTTTCAAGCAAGACGAGCCAATATCAGATATAAGGACGCCGCGGGCAAAAACCGCTTTGTGCATACCTTGAACGGCAGCGGGCTTGCCGTGGGCAGAACGGTGGCGGCGATTTTGGAAAACTGCCAAAACCGCGACGGGAGCGTAACAATCCCCGAAGCGCTGGTAAAATATATGGGAACCGATACGATAAAATAGGTGAAGATGAGCAAAAAACAAGGCTGTATGGCGGGAGTGATGCTGGGCTCCTTAATCAAGTTTTTTCTTACCGGTTTTTGGATGCTGATTAAGGTTATCGCAAGCCTTATATGGTTTTTCGGCTTGTGGCTGCCCGCCGCGTATGCGCTGTTCGGTTTAATACTTTATTGGGTCTTCGGCTTCAATCCTCTTAAGTTGGAGCTGGAGGGACAGCTGTATATTTCGGGATTCATCGCTTGCTGCTTATGCAGCATTGTTATTTCCATAAGGAATTTGATTGTCAAGCCCGCTAAATCCATATTGTACGGCTATAAAAAGCCCGTTTGGAAAAAAAGCGGCCCCAAGCAAGCGCCCGATGCCGCTAAGCCGCAAACGGACGAGCTTAATTCCTTTCAGGTCAGACCCAGCATTTATTATTCCACATTGGAAGAAAACACCCTTATTCACGAATACCCCGACCGTTTTGAAATTTATCGCATAGCGGATAACAAAGCCCGTTTGGAAAGAGTGGAGTATAAGAATGAAGAAGATTAAAAAAGCCAGGATATGGGAGGCGGACTTCTTCAGAGGGCTTGCCATTTTGCTGGTGGTGTGGGATCATACCATGGTGGACCTTGCCATGTTCTACCCCGTATGGAAAGAAGCGGGAGTGTCTTGGCTTATCGAATGGGGGGAATTTGGCTTTGAGTATTTAAGCTCCTTCGCGCGTTATTTTTGGCAGCCTGTTTTTTTGTTTGTGTTTTTTACTATTTCGGGGCTGTCCACCGCTTTTTCCAAAAATAATTTTCTCAGAGGCATAAAGCTGGCGGCGGTGGCTTTATTGGTGTCGGTTGTAACCTATTTATTGGAGTTCTATACCGGCGATCAGTATTTTATACTTTTCGGCGTTTTGCATTGCATCTCGGCAAACATTTTAATATATTCGCTGGTGGCGTTTTTAATCGATTTTTTTGTACGGATTATGTCTAAGCTGTTAAAATCGCCATATAACCGAAGGCTTTCTCAAATAATTACGGCTTTTGCGTGCTTGGCGCTCAGCGCGGTATTTTATTGGATACACCATAAATTCAATGTCAGCTTTTACGAAGACTATTATTTGACCACCGATTCAAAAATATTGGGAATGTTTTTCTATGCCCAAAATTGGGCTACCGCCGATTATTTTCCGCTGTTTCCGTTTATCAGCTTCTTTTTCTTGGGCGCGGGGCTGTCTTGTTTCCTTTATCCGCAAAAAAAATCCCTGCTGCCTTCTTTGGACGGCGGGTGGCATAAAGCCGTTACTTTCGCGGGAAGATATTCTTTGATTATTTACTTGGCCTTGCAGGTGGTGTTGTTTTCGGCATTCGCGCTGATAACCTATTGCGCGGCGGGAGTGTTTTTGCTGTAAGGATTGCTATTTTTCGCTGAAATCATAAATATGATTTTCAAATTCTTTCCAAGCGGCGTTAAAGGTTTTGTAGAGTTCGCTTTTGCCGTCGGGCACATAGATTCTTACGCTCGACTTGGACATGGAAGTCTGCCGTATGGCGGGCGGGGTGTCCGAATAAAAAACAATTTCCGAAACGTCCGCGTACAGAGAGTATTCGCCTATCTTCAAAAGGGTGAAGGGAAGCTCGATTTCGTTAAGATTGTTGGCGGCGAAAAAGGCGTAATCGGCTATTTCGACAATGCCTTCGTTGACGCGGAAAAATACTTCAGTTTTGGCGGGGGCGTATGCGATCAGGGTGTCTCCGGCTTTGTTGTAGAGATTGCCCACTATGTCTTGATAATTGGCGTTGTTGTCGTCCACGTCGATATTGAACAAGGACACGCAATTTTCAAAAATCGCCTTGCCCAATTTGGTTACCGTGGATGAAATAAAAATTTCCTCCAAGCCGCTGTCGTAAAAAGCGCCCTCCTTTATTTCAATCAAGCCGTTTTGAGTTACCAATTTTTTCAGTTTTACCGAAGCGAAGGCATATTCGCTTATCACGGTTATATTTTGGGGCAAAGTATATTCTTCTTGGGGCTCTTTGCTTGCGGGGTGGCAAAAAAGCGTTTTGCCATCGTCGGCGTAAAGCAGACCGTCTTCGTCGGCAGTAAAGACGGCGTTTTGAGCGTCCACCTCAAATTTTTCAATAGATGAAGAGGCAAAAGCCATTTTGTTTATTTTTTTCAATTGGGCGGGCAAAACCACCGTCTTTAGCGCGTGCGCTTTGTAAAAAGCCTTTTCGTCGATGGTTTCCACGCTTTGGGGCAGGGCAAAGGTGTCTTGGTATTTTCCTATGGCGTAATAAAGCAAAACCTTGCCTTCTTTGTCGTAAAGGTTGCCGTCAACGCTCTTGAATTTGACGTTGTCTTTGTCCACCGTTATTTCCGTCAAGGCAAAGCATTCGGTAAAAACATTCTCTCCGATAGTGTTTACGCTTTTTGAAATAAACACCTTGAGCAGGCCGTAGCACCGATGAAAGGCGTTGTCGGAAATAATCTTTATGCTTTCGCTTAAGGTTACCTCGCTTACGTTGCTACCTGAAAAAGCGTATTCGGCGATGGAAGTTACGGGTAAGCCGTTATATTCGGAGGGCAAAGTTATTTTTGAGTATGTTCCGTCATAGCTCGTTATGGCGTATTCGTTCCCCCTTCTGGAAAAAGAATAGTCGCTTAAGGCGTCGTCGCCGTCTTTGTCGTTTTGGCAGGCGGCGAATATAAACAGCAGAAGGGCAAGCAGTATTAATATCGGTAAAAGCTTTTTTACGGACATTTTTTCTCCCAAAGTTTATTTTGTGTAATTATTTTAATTTATCTATCTTTATAAGTCAAATACGGGCAAGGGCTGAAAGGCAAAATTTGACCATTAAAAAACCGATTGTCAACGGGCTGACAATCGGTTTTGGCTTGCGATAAAAGGGTTGATTATTCGCCTTTGAAGGGCAAAAGCGCCATTATGCGGGCTCTTTTTATGGCTTGGGACAAAGAGCGCTGATGCTTGACGCAAACGCCGCTGGTCCTTCTGGGGATAATCTTGCCGTTTTCGGCGATGTATCTGGTTTTTCTTTCGCCGTTTTTGTCGGTATTTTTTTCGTTTTTTTCGATTTCCTTGACCAATGCGATATAATCGATTTCGTCCACTTTATTTACGCAAAAAGAACATACTTTCCGTCTGGGCATGCGCCTGAATCCGCGATTTTCTTTATTATCTTTCATAGCTCACTCCTTATAAATTTTTTCTTAAAAGGGAAGATCTTCGTCTTCCAAGGGCTTGAGATCGGATAATTTGTCTTTTTTGGCGTTGGCCTCCGTTACTTCGGGAAGTTCCTCGGCGTTATCCCAATCTCCGCGAGAACTTAAAAACTGCACTTCGTCGGCGTTGATTTCGGTAACATACCTTCTTGTGCCGTCGCTGGCTTCATAGCTTCTTGTTTGAATGGAACCGCAAATCCCCACCTTGCTTCCTTTTTTGAGGTACCTGCCGCAATTTTCCGCTTGGCCCCGCCAGCATACCACGGGCAGAAAATCGGTTTCCCTGGTTCCGTCCGCGTTGGCGAAGCGCCTTGTTACGGCTACGGTAAACTTGCACACGCTTATATTGTTTGCGGTGGTGTTAAGCTCGGGGTCTCTGGTTAAATTTCCTATCAAAAAAACCTTATTCATAATTTTCTCCTTATGCCTTTGTAATCATTTGACGCACTATGTTTTCGTTAATTCTCATTTGTCTGTCCACTTCGGCGGGAACGTCGGCGGGCGCTGAGAACTTAATCAAAACATAGTAGCCTTCTTTTTTATAATTGATGGAATAGGCGAACTTCTTCACGCCCCACTTGTCAATGGCGGAAACCTCTCCTCCCATATCCGCGATAAGCTGAGAAAACTTGTCCACAAGCTCGCTTCTGACTTCCTCAGTCGTATCGATGTCAATTATAAACAATAGCTGATACTTGTTCATTGATACCTCCTTATGGTCGAATTTTTTCGGCTCTTATAAAAAGAGCAAGGATTTATAGCATATTATATCTATAAAGTTAGATAATTATAAGATATTTTATCAGGGTTGTAAAGCGATTTTAAGGGGGAGGGGATTTTTGGAGAGAAAATACAATAGGAATATATTTAAAGGCATAATAAATCCAATATTTTCCGCATTTTATCGGTTAGAACCTTTCCCTTTAATTCGCATTCCCATATTCTTATTACCATTCAGCCCTTTTCTTCAATAGTTTTTGTGACTATTTTGTCTCTTTCTTTATTGTTTTCTATTTTTTTACTCCAACATGTTTCAATATGAGATAAGGAAAATCTATTTGGTTAAAGCTCATTTAGTCCTCCTTAAAATTAACTTGTAATTTTTGAAAAAGCGTTTGAGGACGATTCTAATACAATATGCCCTAACGATTGAAAATATTTAACGGCGATTAAAAGCTTATGGCGTGCGTTTATATCTTATATCAATATATTGATGTATTTTGCGCCAATAAGAGTGACGAAATTTTTGGCGCCCTCAAAATATAAAACGGATATCTTACGGCATTATAGAGCTCTCAAAGAGCGGTGGGAGCAATATTATTTTACGGGTTAATTTTTTTAGCCGTTATATTTGCTTATTTTCAAGTATTAGTATATAATAGCAAATATAAAACTTTTGTGTTCCTGTAGCTCAGCCGGATAGAGCACCGCCCTCCTAAGGCGGGTGTCGGACGTTCGAATCGTCTCAGGAACGCCAAAAGAAAAAACACCTTTAACTATATGCGCCTCATAAGCCGAACGCTTTTGGAGGGGCATTTTTTTATGGGAAAAGGGGAGGGAAAATGTAAAGTATGGCGGGGTTTATTTTAGTGTTTATTTTTCGCTGCTTTGTTTGGACGCTTGCTCGGGCATAAAGATGAGGAATTTTCTCAAGGTGAAGACCACCAGATAGCTTATGCATATTCGAACTATGAAAGCAAAGGTGTAGGACAAAATTTTGGACAGCGCCAAGGCCAGCAGCACATTGAAGCCGTAAGCGAAAACCTCCACGCTTATGTATATCAATATTCCTTTGAGGGTTTTGCCTTTTTTATTGTGCTTGTAGACAAAAAACACCGAGAACAGATAACTTGCCACAAAACCCATAAAATAGCCTACCGCCGTGCCCGCGGCGCTGATAGAGGATTTTACGGCGTCTTTTTCAATGAAAAAGGTGTCAAAAAAGGAGTGCCCCATATTTTTAAGCGCGAATAAATAAATAATAAGCGCGCTGAACAGGTAATCCAAAGCCACGGGAACAATGCCTATAAGAAGACTGCGTAAAAATTCTTGAAAGGTTTCTTTGAGCAAAACCTTCTTTTCGCCGTTATCGTTGTTGTCGCCGCCATCTTTGGCGAGGCTGGCTTTTGTTTGTTCCGCCATTTTTCCTCCGCAATCAAAAAGAGTTTTTATTATAACATAAACAAGCAGCTTTTGGCAAAAATTTTTCGCGCGCTTGCCCAATTAATCGCCTTACCTTTTCTTTTATTTATTCATATATTGTTATAAAGAAAAATAATTCTTTCGCGAAGGAGAAAATGTTATGACAAAGGATAAATTAATCGCTCTGAACAAATTGTCCTTGGGACAATCGGGAAAAGTGCATTCGCTTTCGGCCATCGGCCAGCAAAGGCGGAGAATGCTGGATTTGGGCTTAGTCAGCGGCACGGTGGTAAAGGCGCTGCAAATAAGCCCGTCGGGAGATCCTACCGCATATATGATAAGGGGCGCGGTAATCGCGCTGAGATCAGAGGAGGCGTCGAAAATTATGATACTGGCCTTGGAGGGATAATGGGGCTTACAAAAAAGAATATCGGCATAAGCGTTTTGGGCGACGGTTTTAAAATTGACAAAATCGAGGACAGCGATAAAATAATAGCTTTGGGCGGCAACCCCAATGTGGGCAAAAGCACGGTGTTCAACAGCCTTACGGGCTTAAAACAACATACAGGCAATTGGCCGGGCAAAACCGTCGCCAACGCGCGGGGGGAGTATAAATATAAAGACAACCGCTTTATCGTGGTGGATCTTCCCGGAGCCTATTCCCTTATGTCAAGCTCATTGGAAGAGGAAATAGCAAGAGATTTCATTTGTTTTGCCCGTCCCGACGCCACGGTGATTGTGGCCGACGCCACTTGTTTGGAAAGGAACTTGAATTTTATTCTGCAAACCATGGAAATAACGGATAAAGTAATAGTATGCGTAAACTTAATAGACGAGGCAAAACGGAAAAAAATAAACATCGATACGGCCAAGCTGTCCCAAATATTGAAAATTCCCGTCATAGCCACCGTGGCGCGCAAAAAACGGGGGCTGAACAATTTGCCGCAAACGGTATATGATGTGTGCAACAATCAAATACATAACACTCCTTATCAAGTTCGATATGACCAAGCGTTGGAGGGGGCGCTGGAAAAGCTGCTTCCCGCCGTCAAAGAAACCGCTTTGAATAAGCTGAATTCCAGATGGATTGCGCTTAAACTGCTTGAAAATGACGAAAAGCTGATAAAATCGTTAAATACATATTTGGGCGTAGATATAGCCAACAACAAAAAATTACAACAAGCTGTCAATCAAGCGCTTGATTATCTTGAATCTCAAGGCGTGGGAAGGGAAAACATACGCGATAAAATAGTGGCCGGGCTTTTTGCCGCCGCCGAAGAAATTTACGCTCAAACTGTCCAAACCAAAAATAAAGAATATAACTTGATGGACAGAAAAATAGATAAAATACTGACCTCCAAAAAATTCGGCATCCCAGTAATGCTGGCGCTTTTGGGCTTTATTTTATGGCTGACCATAGCGGGCGCCAATTTCCCCTCCAATATGCTGTCCCGCTTTTTTGCTTTTTTGGAAACAAAATTACTCTATTTGTTTGAATTGATGAATTCGCCCGATTGGGTAACCGGAATTGTGGTGTTGGGAGTATACAGGACGCTTTCTTGGGTGGTTTCGGTGATGCTGCCGCCCATGGCGATTTTCTTTCCGTTGTTCACCCTTTTGGAAGATTTGGGATATTTGCCCAGAGTGGCCTTTAATTTAGATAATTTCTTCAAAAAATCCAAAGCGCACGGCAAGCAGGCGCTCACCATGTGCATGGGCTTCGGCTGTAACGCCGCTGGAGTCATCGGGTGCAGAATAATTGAATCTCCCAGAGAAAGGCTTATAGCCATACTCACCAATAATTTCGTTCCCTGCAACGGCAGATTTCCCATATTGACGGCGGTTATTTCCATGTTTTTTGCCGGTGTGTTTGTTCCCGCCCTGCAATCGCTTATATCGGCGCTTATTTTGACGGCGGTAATTCTGCTGGGCGTTTTTATGACGCTGCTGGTGTCTCGGCTGCTGTCCGCAACCGTTCTTAAAGGCATGCCGTCTAATTTTACCTTGGAGCTGCCCCCGTATCGCAAGCCGCAAATAGGGCGCATTATCGTGAGGTCGATATTTGACCGCACGCTGTTTGTTTTGGGAAGGGCGGTGGCGGTGGCTATCCCCGCGGGCATGGTAATTTGGCTTATGGCCAATATCAATGTGGACGGCATAAGCTTGCTCAAGCATTGCGCCGATTTTTTGCAGCCTTTCGCGTACTGGCTGGGAATGGACGGATATATACTTATGGCGTTTGTTTTGGGGTTTCCCGCCAACGAAATAGTAATACCCATTATCATCATGAGCTACCTTTCCGCGGGAACCTTGACCGAGGCGGCGGGGCTTGAGCAATTAAGGGCGCTGCTGGTGTCCAACGGCTGGACTTGGATAACCGCGGTGTGCGTAATGCTGTTTACTTTGATGCATTGGCCTTGCGGCACCACATGCTTAACCGTCAAAAAAGAAACGCAAAGCGCCAAATGGACATTGGCGGCCTTTCTTATCCCCACTGTTACGGGTATGCTTTGCTGTTTTGTTTTCGCAAATGTGGCAAGATTGTTTACGGCGATTTGAGAATTTTTTCTTTTACATTTTTTATTGTTTTCGGACAAAACAGCGTATAAAATTTTTGCGCCGCCGTCATAAAATGCTTTTTTTGCCGCCGCCAAAGAGTTATAATTAATATGAAAAGGGCAGAGATTGTTTTGACAGCGATATTAAATGACGGAGACGATTATGAAAATTGTTGTTTACGGCGCCGCGGGGTGCGCCGATTGCGCCGCTCTGCACTCAAGGGTTAAAGCCGTTATTGAAAAGAACGGCATAAAAGCCGAGCTTATCTACAATACCGATTTTGAGGACGCTTTGCAAAAAGAAATTATACAAATGCCCGCGCTTGAAATTGACGGCAAGCTTATTTTCGCGGGAAAAATTCCCAAAGAAAAACAAATCTTGAGAATACTGGAGCAAAATGATAACCATATACGGGCATAAAAATTCAAATGCGGTCAATAATTACGCGCAAAGCTTTGTTTTGTTTTTATTATAAATTCTTCCGCAAATTCTTGACAAAACATTGCGGGCGGCGTAATTTATGGTTTAGAAGCGAATAATTTTTTCAAAAGGCGTGAGAAATGGAAGGATTGCTTCAAAAAATGGGAGACATAATTGCCCAAAACTTTTTGTTGGGCGCTTTGATAGCTTTCGGGGCGGGTTTTTTGACCGTCTTTACGCCCTGTTCGCTTACCAGCATACCTCTGATTGTGAATTATATGAGCGGAAAAGAAAAAACGGCAAAAAAAGCCGCCGCGTATTCTATTTTTATATGCTTGGGACAGGCCATAGTTTTTGTGGCGCTGGGCATGGTTGCCGCTTCTTTGGGAAGGCTTATCCACAATACCGGCTTTGATAAGGCGTGGCATATCATTTTGGCTTTGCTTACTTTATGGATGGCGCTGGAAATGTTGGGCGTAACCAATGTGCTGCATCGAAAAACCCTTCCTATCAATAAGTCCGCAAAAAAAGGAATACTCGGAGCGTTGGGCGTGGGCATGCTGACCGCGGTTTTCGCTTCCCCTTGCTCGGTTCCCGTTTTTACCGCCATGCTGGCTCTGGTCGCCGCCTCGCATATGAAGATAATATCGGGCGTCATACTCTTGCTGAGTTATTCTTTGGGGCACAGCATACCTCTTGTGGCGGCGGGCAGCTCCATCAGTTTCGCGCAGTCTTTAAGCCAATCCCCAAAGTTCGCTCGAATCGGCAAAGCGGTTAAGATAATTTTCGGAATTTTGTTGCTGGCTTTATCGGCCTTCCTTGTAATCAGCGCTTTTCATGCTCATTGAACGGGAATCAATTCAAACGCGAAATAGGCGTTTTCAGAATACCAAAGCGGGAAATTGGTACCCCAAACATTATTATACAGCACAAAAGACAAGCCTTCGGCAATGTCGGGGTATTTATTGTCAAACTTCAATATCTTGCCTTTGCCCATAGCCGCAAGCGGGGAATGGAAGTTTTTCAAAATAAATTTTTCTCCGCCTATGTCGAAGTTGATTTCTTCCACCGCCGAAAGATTGCGGTTGCCGTTGACGACTATATCGTAAGGGTTTATGGTTTCGCCCATTTTTTTGTATCTCAAGCTGCCTTGGTCAATATTATGGTTAAAATGAATAAACAGCGCTTCGGGCAATCTTGAGGCGTCTTTATCCATCCATATGATTTTTTGCTTATATCCTATTTTGTTTTTGTAAAATGTATAGAGCGTTTCCAGTTTTCTGGGCGCTCCCAAAGCGTCGCTGAATTCGCTGTCAATGTCAAGCTGAATGTGAGCGCGCACAAAATCGCCCTCTTCCTTTACCGTTAATCTGTTAAGGAAATAAGCGAATCGACCCTGCGGGTATTTTTTGTCAAACAGATGCAAAAGAGGACGGGCAAAGTCGGGAATAACCCAGATTTTGTGTTCTTTCACATTGCGGGAATAATTGCTCAGCCAAAAATCGTAATCCTTTGAGCCGTATGAGCGGTAGTCGATTAAACTGTTATGGTTGCCGCTTATTACGGCCTTATCGCCCGCCGTAAAATTTTTTATTGCGCCGTATTTATTGAATTCCACCGTTATGTCGTTGAATTTTATCGTTCGGTTTTCCACATCTTCAAAGCCGTTTGTGCCAAAGCCTTTTTGTGGCCTAAGTTTTTTTAATGCCGCCAAAGCTTGGGCTTTCAGCTTGTCGTCCAATTTTTCCAGCGCTTTGTCTATATACTCCCGCTGTTCCGCCCAGCTTTTTTCTATGGCCGAGTAGCTGCCTTTATTATAAACGCCTTTTTTCCGCAAAAGGTCGGTTTTTATTTTCCAGCCCCAGCCCCTTAAACTTTTATAGTTTAATTTTACGATATCTTTTTGACGGGCGGCGTTAAAATCTTTTTTCAAATATATTCCGATGTCGGACAAATGCTTTTTTACATCCATTCCCCAGGTATGTTCGGCAAGCATTAAAATATGATTGGTCAAGTTTTCATAAGCGTTGGTGTTTCTTTTCAGCTCGCCGCTGCTCAGCCATTTATTTTTCAGCGATATAAGCTCCTTTATGGCCGCCGATTTGTAAGGGTCGCTGGCCGCGCCGTGTATCCAGCTGTCCCCGATTTCCGATGTTATTACGGGAAGCTTGTCTTTTACCCGCCACAGCGCCGAGGCGTATTCGTCGAGGGTGGACGCCTCCACCGTATAATCGGGATAGCGCTTTTCCAGTTCGGCGTATATCCGCAACAAGCTGTCTTTGGCGTTGGGGCCGTGGTTGTCCATTGAATGGGCAAAAAATAAAATATCGTCAATATGTTCGTTTTTGTATAAGCCGCCGTAGCTGTCTTCGTACAATACGATTATTTCATCTTCGTTGTGCTTCCATACGAAAGCTTGAGGCAGCTTGGGCGCCGCGGAGCTGTCGTTTACGCCTATGTGAAGCAGTTTAATGCCGTATTTCTTAAGCAAGGGGATTATAGCTTTTGTATGCCCGGGAACATCGGTCATTTTGGCGGCGCAAAGGTTGAGGCCGTATTTCTTTTTCAGCTTGGCTGCTATTTCCAGCCCGTATTCAAAGGTGTCTTTATCCAAAAGCTCGGTATGCGTGGTAAAGGGGAGGGCGTGAGGAGCGATATCGCCTCTTTCCAGCGCTTCTTCAAGCTGCTTTTTTATTTCGGGGCAAGCCTTTTTGAGGGCGTTTTCGATAATCCATGAGCCCGTTGTCCATATAAATCTTTTTTTGTCGGTGTTGAGTTCTTTTGCCAATTTTATGGCGGCGGGGAAAAATTTTTCGATATAAAGCTTTTCGATTTCGGCCGCGTAATCGGTAAAACCTAAGTCCAAATGCGTTTTTGCTATAATATGGATTTTTTTCATATATACCTCTACTTTGCGATTATATCATATATATTGAATCTGTAAAACAATCCGCCAAAGATTTTTAAGGTACAATTTAAGAGGCTTTGGTCCAATATGCAACATAAAACGACCTTGCTAATATAGTATAATAGGTTCCTGCGTATATCCAAAACAATAATTCTTCTTTATGGGGAGGCAAAAAATGATAACCAGAGCTAAAGCGACAATCAGCGGAGGACCCCATTATCCTAATATAAACGGGGAGATATACTTTACGCAAATCAATTATTATGTGGAAATAGTGGTCAGAATTTACAGGCTTCCTTCTTTTTCGAGGGAAGACGGAAAAACGGTGGGCCCTTTCGGGTTTCACCTGCATACCGGCCAAAGCTGTGAAAAAGGCACAAAGGAAAATCCCTTTCCCCAAGCGGGAGAGCATTATAATCCGCACAATCAGCCGCATGGCAACCACGCCGGCGATTTTCCTATCCTAATGCCCTTAAAGGACGGAACCGTGGTAATGAGATTTCTTACCGACAAATTTAAGCTCGACGATGTGGTGGGAAGGGCGGTGGTTATACATGAATCTCCCGACGACTACCGCACTCAGCCTGCCGGCGGCAGCGGCATCAAGATAGCCTGCGGAATAATTAAGCCGTTATAATTATTCATATCTTACAAGCAGACAAGCAAAATTACGGAAGCGTGAGCGCTTCCGTTTAGCCATGCCGTTTAACTTGAGGCAAAAATATCATAACCTCCATATAATATAGCGTAACTGAGAACGCCGCATAGGGCTCATGCTTAAGTTTGGATTAAGAATA
>FZPS01000198.1_pt101 | contig 25951 bp, 24 predicted proteins | sample 1817821 | NCBI WGS metagenome assembly FZPS01 (sample SAMEA104158645, study PRJEB21678) | metagenome | place: Germany | collected 2015-04-21 | reverse complement strand
CCTATATACAGCTATGCCGAATAGATACAGTTATCCTGTATCAAATAGACATCCTTCCCAACCTCTCTGGATTGGATTAAAGGTCTTATGGATTTGATTATACGATAGCAGATAAATCTGCTGGAGTCAACTAAAAAATATATTGTAGTTAATACCCCTTTACCCCGGGGTTTAGTAAGATTTTGTTCATCATTGGAAAAACGCAGCTTTAGAGTTTTTATAGGAGCGATAATATGGGAGGCTGTTTTATAGTGAGTAATCAAACGCCGGTAGTTATCCTGATTTTAATATCCACTTACACTTATATCAAGACAACGGCGGATCAAAACCTCCTGTGTACAAGAATTACAGATGGAGCGATAGTGGTTTTTATGTTGGTGGCTCTGATCGATATACCCAGACTCTATTGCGATGAAGTTCTCACTAATTCATCGCGAGCCTGGGTATATGCTGGAACTAAAAAAACTCATCCAACAGCTTGTAAAATTCAATTTTTGCGTAATCTGGCTCATCAAGCCCGTATTCTTTAAAAAACAGGGGGAGCCACGCAGCATCAAAATTAGAGGCTATACTCCTCGCCGCGAGGGCTAGGTCCTGATATCGATCGGCGATACCTCCCCTCCCCCAGTCGATAAATCCGCTGATCTCACCATTATGGATCATAATATTCGGGAGACAATAGTCTCCGTGGGTGAAGACTAAATCCTCTTCTGCTGGCTTGGTAACAAGCAGCTCAGCAAACAAATCAGCAGCTTTTCTGCCCTGGCGTTCGGCATCGAAATCAGCTTCATCAACTAGCCCCTGGTGCATTCTGGATTCCGCTGCTTTTATTTTTACATCGAGGCGTTGATCAAAAGGACAATTGTTTAGATCAATGCTGTGGATCATTCTTAATCCTTTTGCCAGAAGTCGAATCAAAAGCGGCAGTTCCCTGCCAAAACTTTGGTCACAGGCAGGCACACCCTCGGCTTCTGTCATAAGCAGATACTCATAGTCACAATCACTGATAAATAACAGTACCTTTGGTACAGGAAGCTTTCCTGCTAACCACTTGAGAACCTGCGCTTCTCTTTCAATGCTCATCTTCAGCTGCTGGGGCATGATTTTCAGATAGCGGTTCTGCCCCTGCTGATCCATCAGCCGGTACAAATATGCTCCCGATTCACCGAGAGTAATCTGCTGCCAGACCCCTGCTCCAATCTCTGTTCGTAAACTGCTTGGAAGAGCAGCTAAATTCCACTGCTTCACCATTAGTCTCTGCTCCTTAAGAACCCCCTCAACTAACTGAGGGGGAGGTAGTATTAGCGTTCTGTAAGGGTTAGAAAAATATCAAAATCGCCGATTCGAGTTTTCAGCGGTACTACCAGCGCTCGCGGTGTAGCCATGGAGAGGGACACATTTTGTCCAATAATGATCTGAGGCGGGACAATATTGCAGTTATAATTGTTCGTATTTAAATGGGTCATGGCATTACCGCTGATGATATTAGCGACCTCGCCAAGGGCGGAAGCGACAAAGCTGTCCAGTTCTTCTAATGCCATCCCAGACATGATTTCCACCATTTTTAAAGTCATCTCTTTCGGAAAACTGTACAGAATTGAGCCCAGCAGATCACCAGTTACGCCGATTACAACACTCGCTTCTTTGCTGGGAATCAACTCATCGCAAGCCCACAGCTCTCCTCGGTGAGTTTCCAAATCCATCATCAGCTTAAACACATCCCTAGCCGCTCTGACAAAAGGATCAACATATGCTACCTTCACTGTCCCTCACCTCCCTGCTCCCGAACCCAAGCGCCGATTTTCTGATCTGATGCTGCCACATGCATAATCAGCCAGGTCATCAGCTTACCACCAAACTCCTGAACCAACTCCTGAGTGAAACCTTCTTCTTCAAACCGCACCGCATACTGGTTGATCATCGCCCTAAACTTAGCATGGATTTCTTTATGTTCCTCATATTCCGGGTATTTAATCTGGCGCTGGTAAGCTTCCTCATCTTCGAAATGCTCCACCACATAATTCTGCATAAACTCCAGCGTTTCTTTTACTTTATCGGTTTTCTGCTCCCAATCTCCCTTTTGCTGTACAGACTGGAGAAAATCCGATACCCGCTGAAATAATTCCCGATGCTGATCGTCGATCAAATCAACACCGATGCGGTACTTCTCCTTCCACATCATCCTGCCTTTATCCCACCTTTCTGCCTAGATTGCCTTTACCTAATCTGCACATACACCTTCCGGGTTCTCGGACCGTCAAATTCAGCTAGATAAATTCCCTGCCAAGTTCCCAACTGTAGTTCACCGTTATCAATAATTAAGTTGAGGCTGCTGCCCATCAGAGAGGCCAGCACATGGGCTTGGGAATTGCCTTCCATATGTCGATAACCGGGATCATCAGCTGGAACCAGTTTTTCTAAAATGTAGATCATATCCCGGGCTGCATCCGGATCAGCATTTTCATTAATGGTCAACCCTGCTGTTGTATGGGGGCAAAATACAACACAAATACCTTGGTTAACCCCGGAATCCCGGACTAGACTGCGAATTTGAGCGGTAATCGGGACAAATTCGTACCGACTGTTTGTCCTCACGCTGAACTGTTCCATCGTCACCCTCCTCCAACCCAGATTTTACTATCATGGATTCGCTGCTGGGAACAGAAGTACCTCTTAGTGAATTAACTTACAATGTTGATATACTGACGCCTGGTTATCAAATAGAAAATGCCGTACACCAATCCGTAGCCCAGGTACATAGCAGCAGAAAACTTCAGCACGATCAGATAAGAATTTTCAACAGCAAGCATGCCGGAAAACACCATTGTGTCAGCACTTTTCATGGCAAAAATGCTGTGAAGAAAACCCAGCAGCAGGGGGATAAAGAACACCGGCAGCAGCCGCTTAGTAATTACTCTAGCTTCTTGCTGCGGTCTGATGCCAATTTTGCGCAGAGTCTGATACAGATGGCGCTCTTCCTGCGCAGCCATGATCTGCTTAAAGTACAGTAGGCTTGCGGTCATCAGGATAAAGACAATGCTCATAAAGAACCCGATAAAGCAGACCAATCCGAAGTTTTCCAGGGCATCGATATAGTGATTGTAAGCGAGGCGATAGCTGCTGACCCGTCCAGCCAAAACTTGATTCAGCCTGCGGTTTAAATCATGGGAGCCTAAGGGATTTTCATATTTAACCACCGTCACCCGATCAAAGGGGCTCTTGCCGGAATCTGTGGTGATAATGTCGCCATTTTCCATTAGTGCTGTAAAATCTGAGTCGTTCACAACAACTGTGTAGTACGCTCCAAAATCCGTGATATCTAAATCCATGCATGCAGTAACCGTCAAGCTCGAATTTGAAAAATCAAGTTTTCTGCCAACCCATTCTTTTTCCAGCAGTTCATTGTTACCAGTTCTTACAGCTAGTACAGCTTCCCCCTTTCCAACGTCAGCCTGGGGATAGCGCTCCCGAGCAGCCCTCAGCAGTTGGTTGAATTCCGATTGAGGGTAAATCCGGTAATACGTGTCCGGAGTGCCAAACTCCCATTCTGCCGCGACAAACATATCGGTTCTTGGCCGAGCTTGATATCGATAGGTGGTATGTTCCATGATCACTGCCACATCATGCTCTGCAAAAGCCGCCCGCACATCATGGAGAACTTGTTCGTCATTGGTATAGAAATACAAGTCATAGCCTACTGCATCATAGGTGCTCTTTTCCACTGTGGCATATAAAGTATATCCCGATGCGATCACAGTCACTGCTACCGCAGACAGAACCGCAATTGCTGCCATCAAGCCGCTGATTGACTTGAGCCGATGATTAAAAGTGGAAACGGCGATCAGGTTGTCTCCGCGGTAATAGCTTCGGCGGTTCTGGAGCCAGCTCAAGATTTTCGGCAGACCGCCGCGGAAAAACAAAAAGGTCCCCACAATTACTAAAACTAGGATTGGCAGCGCTAACATCATCAGCAGCAGCGGATCCCTCCACGCTGCCAGATAATATCCTGTGCCCATCAGCATGAGCGAGAAAAGCAGCAGCAGAATTGAACCCTTAAATCTAGTTTCCGGCATTTTATTAGCCTTAAACAGATCAATCAGCTCAAATCTGCCGATTACCCATCTGCCGGTTAAGCCAATCACCCCGAAAACCAGCAGAAATGGGACAACAGTTAGATAGACCACCTTAGGTGCAGTGCTGAACTCGACATCACCCACAAAGTGAGTCAGAGTTAAATTGAGCAGAATCATGGCAATCAGCTTGGAAGCAAAGATTCCCACAGCGAGCCCAACCACCAGCGCCGCAGAACCGACAATCATCGTTTCAACAAAGAGCAGCCATCCAATTTTACGATTGGTCATGCCGAACAAAGAGTAGGTTGAAATTTCTTTTTTCCGTGCTCGAATAAAACTGTTATTGGAGCTGATTAAGAAAAAAGCTACAAATACAAAGATCACAACCCCAAAACTGATCAGCATCGCTCGGTAGCGATCGCTGTAAGTAAACTTAGCCATCACCTGGTCATTATACATAAGGGCTAGGAAGGAGTAAACAGTAAAAACGCTGAAACTGAGGGCAAAAAAGTACATCGCGTATTTTGAAAAACTGCGCTTGATATTACGAATGGCTAAAGTAATCAGCTTCATTATCGGCACCTCCCAGCACACTCATTACATCAATAATCGCATCAAAAAACTGTCTTTTGCTTTCCCCAGCATACAGCTCATTGTAAATTTCCCCATCGCGAATAAACATAATCTTTTGACAGTAGCTGGCGGCAAAGACATCATGGGTTACCATCAGAATTGTCGCTTGATACTTTTGATTGATCAGCGTGAGCAAATCCAGGAGCGCCCTGCCGGATTTGGAATCAAGATTGCCGGTGGGCTCATCAGCCAGAATAATTTTGGGATTGGTGATCACCGCCCGGCAGGCAGCAGCCCGCTGCTGTTCACCACCGGAAACCTCATAAGGATACTTATCCAGCACACCGGTGATGCCCAGATCATGGCTTAACCGAGCTAGTTTTGCTTCCATCTCCCTAACTTTATAGCCATGCAGAGCCAGCGGGAGAATGATATTTTCTTTTAAAGTCATTGTTTCCAGGAGATTATAATCTTGAAAGATAAACCCGATATTTTTGATCCGGTGCTGCGCCAGCTGATTCTTATTTAGTTTAGTCAGATCCTGGCCGTCGATAATGCACCTGCCGGTTGTTGGCCGGTCAATACTTCCGATAATATTCAACAGCGTGGTCTTTCCTGAACCGGAAGGCCCCATTACCCCAAGAAATTCTCCCTTTTTCACCGAAAAGCTGATATTGTTCAGGGCGCGAAACTGCTTGGCAGATCGCTTTGTTCCATATACTTTGCTGATATTCTCCACCCGCAGAATTTCCATCTGCACTACCTCCTCATCACTTGATGAGTTTATTATAGCTGAGGCAAACCGCCGGCAAAATCGTTTCAGCTTACATTCTACCGCGGCAACCTTACATTTTTGTCACATCATGGAGGGTGGCAGATTCACTGAAGGAAAGGTAAAAAACCGCATACTCCCCATAATGGGAATCGCAGGTCAGATCATGACCAAGCAGATCTGCCAGCTTCTTGGCTAAATATAAGCCGTAACCAGTAGCGCTGCCCCCAGACCGCCCTTCCGAAGAGGTATAGCCTTTGTTGAACACCTGTCCCAAATCTTGAGGCGCAATTCCTGGGCCGGTGTTTTTGACCCCAATTGTCACTCGATTTTTGTCTGCTGTAGTGGAAATCGTGATTTTCCCGCCCTCCGGCGTATACTTAACAGCGTTAGAAATCAATTGGGTGAGAATATAAGTACTCCATTTGGGATCTGTCAGAACCTGTGCCTCCCCGCCGCTGATTCTGATATCCAGCTTCTTATAGCTGAACAGATTGGAATAGCCTTTGAGGGCACCAGCGATCAGGGCCTTAGTGCTCACCCTGCTGATTTTATAGTCCTCATAAAAGCTTTCTGACTTCAGCTCATAAAACACTTTCTGCACCGCTTCTTCAATCGCGGTTAACTCCTGATCCAGTCTCCGATAATCCCCAGATAAACTCAGATCCGGATTGTCTAAAATCAGCCTAGCTGCGGCAATCGGCACCTTCACATCGTGCAGCCATTTAGTGATAAAATCCAGCTGGGCCGCAGATTTAGTGCGGATCCCCGCTTTAAACTCTTCATACTCTAAAGCTAATGCCCTGATTTTTTCCACCAGCACCCGGTCAGTGGGATAGCTGAAATGGCTGAAATCACTTAACGGGTTATCCCTGAGGTGTTTGAACAGCTTATTAAACCGATTGCTGAAACTGATGTAATCTACAGCTGCAAAAACCAGTAACAGCAGCAGCCATCCAATCAGAATATAGCGAGCATTAGACTCAGTCAGATTTAGACCCAGATCCAGTTTATAGACTGCCCAGGCAAAACCAAAGGCTGTTAAAATAAAGAGATAAACCAGCCAGCGCTCATGGAAATAATCTTTCACCCTCATTTTAAAACATATCCTTCCCCTTTGACTGTTTTTATGTAGCGATCTAAACCGACTTCAGCCAGCTTCCGCCGCAGCCTGTTGACGTTTACAGTCAAAGTATTGTCATCAACAAAGCTCTGATCATCCCAGAGCGCTTTCATAAGATAAGCCCGACTGACTGTTTTCTGCTGATTGCGGATTAGGACCGCCAAAATCTTTGATTCATTTGGCGTCAGCTCAATTTCATGCTCACCGCAGAAAACAGTAAGCCGCTCCGGATCGAGAATCAAATCCTGATACTGGAGCACATTTAAGGACTGATCCTGATAGGCGTAAGCTCGGCGCAGGGCTGCCTGAACCTTGGCAATTAACAGCTCCATGGAAAATGGCTTTTCCAGATAGTCATCGCTCCCCTGCATAATCCCGCGAATTTTATCGCTGTCCGAATCCCGGGAAGAAATGATAATGATCGGCACACTGGACAGCTCCCTAATTTTACTGCACCAATAGAAGCCATCGTAATAGGGAAGATTGATGTCCAGGAGCACTAAATGGGGTGCAAACTGGGCAAACTCAGCTAAGATGTTTTGATAATCTGCCGCCCGATAGGTTTGATAACCCCAGCTCTGCAGCTTCTGTTCAATAATCTCAGCTATTGTTTGATCATCTTCGATTATTAAAACTCTGTACATCGATGAACTCACCCCTAATCCATTGGCTGTTAACTAAAGCACCGCCTCCTTGAGGAAACGGTGCCTGTTATCTGTTTAATATTCTAGTTCCACTTCACTACCAGTTACAGTTAACTCCTGTTTGAGAACTTGCTGGCCGGTCAGCTCAGCACTTCTAGCATCCGGCTGCTGTCCGCCAACATAAACCGCAAACTTACCTGGCTCAAGCACACACCTGCCGTCCTCATCAATGAGGGCTAACTGCCTTCTATTTAAGGTAAACTCAACCACCTGCTTTTCCCCGGGCTTGAGTGTGATCCGTTCAAAACCCCTCAGATCCCAGTTCGGAACGGGAACACTGGCTTCTAAGTCCTTAACATAGAGCTGGACAACTTCATCCCCAGTGCGCTCCCCAACATTTTCCACACACACAGAAACCTTAATCTCAAAATCTGTGCCGGCATCCACCTGATCCAGATCTAGGGTAAGATCTGAGTACCTGAACTCAGTATAGCTTAAACCGTAGCCAAAGGGATAGAGAGGTGTATCGTTAAAGAACCGGTAGGTTCTGTTCTGCATACTGTAATCCTCAAAATCCGGCACCTGATCCAGGGATTTAACAAAAGTTACCGGAAGCCGCCCACCAGGATTGTAATCCCCAAAGATCACATCCGCAATAGCGTTGCCCCCTTCCTGACCAGGATACCAGGCTTCAATAATCGCGGGAATATGTTCCTGTGCCCAGTTAATTGCCACAGGACTGCCGTTAAACAATACCAGTACAATCGGCTTGCCAACTGCATGGACCGCCTTTAAGAGCTCCTCCTGCATTCCCGGCAGATCTAAACCAAGTTTATCTCCGCCTCCATCGGACGCTGCAGACGCTCCCTGCTCACCCTCTAACTTTGGTGAGAGTCCCATGCACATAATGACCACATCCGCATGTTCAGCTGCAGTCAAGGCTTCAGCAAAACCAGCGGTCGGCTGTCTGCCCCAAGCGGATGGTTTCGTGTTGGCTAAATCACAGCCGGGGGCGTAGTAAACCCGTGTGTCCGGATTAACCGCTCCTTGAATGCCAGCTAAAACCGGCACGTATTTTGAAGCAACGCCAAAATAATTGCCGATCAGCACATCTCGGCTGTCCGCATTAGGTCCAATTACCGCGATCGACTTGATATTGTTTTTATCCAGCGGCAGCAGTGAGTTTTCGTTTTTCAATAGAACAATTGATTCCCTTGCAGTCTGGCGCGCCAGCTGGCGGTGCTCCTCACAGTCGTTAACTGTGTAGGGAATCTGATTGAAGGGCACCATCTCTTCCGGATCAAACATTCCTAGTTTAAAGCGCGTTCTCAGCAGCCTTCTTACTGCCTGATCGATAGTTTCTTCCTTAATTAAACCCTGCTCCACTGCTTCACCAAGGTGTTCAAAGACCCAGCCGCAGTTTAAATCACAGCCATTATTCACCGCCACAGCAGCAGCCTCGGCCGGAGTATCCACCACTTTATGGTCTGCGTAAATATCTTTAATCGCGCCGCAGTCAGATACCACATGGCCTTCAAAGCCCCACTCTTCCCGCAGGATTTTCTGGAGCAGTTTTTCACTGCCGCACGCCGGTTCACCGTTAACCCGGTTATAGGCACCCATTACCGATTCAACTTTAGCTTCTTTCACTGCATCGCGAAACGCCGGCAGATAAGTTTCCCGCAGATCTTTCTCGCTGACAACCGCGTCAAACTCATGGCGCTTCATCTCTGGTCCGCTGTGAACAGCAAAATGCTTAGCACAGGCAGCTGTTTTCAAGTAGCGGGGATCATCCCCCTGAAGTCCCTTGATAAATGCTACTGCTAATCTTCCGGTTAAATATGGATCCTCTCCGTATGTTTCCTGACCCCTGCCCCAGCGGGGATCCCGGAAGATATTAATTGTTGGCGACCAAAAAGTTATCCCTTTATAAATACCCCGATCCTCATGCTTCCGGGAAGCATTGTATTTAGCCCTGCCCTCAGTGGCAATTACCGATGCCACCTGATGCAGCAGTTCTTTGTTGAAGGAAGCTGCCATACCGATTGCCTGGGGAAAGATTGTTGCCACTCCCGCCCGAGCTACTCCATGGAGAGCCTCATTCCACCAACAATACTCGGGAATACCTAAGCGGCCGACCGCTGAAGAAAAGTAGAGCATTTGGCTGATTTTTTCCTCCAGCGTCATGCGGCTGAGGAGATCATCAATCCGCTCCTCTAGCGGCCGATCAGGCTGTCTAAAAATAGGAACTTCACTCACAAGCACCGCACTCCTTTCCAAGATCTACCTATTGTATTCCCGATTTGGATCATCTTTCCTCTTTCCAGCCTCTACTGCAGCTCAGCCAACAGCTTTTCCGCATCGCTCCTTAAAATTTGGTCGATCTCCATTTCTGGATGGGCAAAAGCTGCTGATAATACCTGGAGTGCCTCGTCCCGACGCCGGTGGCTGACCAACACTTTTGCCAGCTGCACCAGATAAGAAGGATTATCTGGATCTAACTCCAGCGCAATCTCAATCATTTCCAGTGCTTTATTGCGGTTGCCGACACTGATCGGCCATCCAGGAGCCTGATCATACAGGCTGCTCAGCACAAAGTACGCATCTGCATACTGATCATCAATTTCCAGCACCCGCTCCATCGCTTGCTGCAGCGGCTTGATCATAAACAAACTGTTTAATATTCCCTTAGTTTGACCAATTCTGCCAATTAATGCCCCCTGCCAGTAATAAGCATGGGGATTGTTTGCATCTGCTGCCACCGCCCGATCAGCATACGCTTTGCCTGTTTCAAACCAATTTAACTTGTTATCCTCACTCCGGTCTCCTAAATATAGATAAGCTTTAGCCAGGGACCACAAGAGCTCCGAGTTCTCTTCAGTCTGAGCCAAGAAAGCTTCCAAAAGCTCAATCGCCCTTTCAATATTTGGCACCTCCTTGGTTGCCAGCAGACTATGAGCTTCCGCTAAAATCTCTGGGTTACTGCCGCCAGCTGCAGCACCAGCGGTCAGCATCAGGATGCACAGTCCCACCCATAGGCTTCTCATCAACTTGTTCATCAATAGGCCTCCTAACATTAGTGTGATATCCCTAGGTTCTCCTCGAGCAAAACCATTCCCTTCGCACCAAAACTGGTTCACAAGTACTAAAATTACCTTTATTTCCCGGGTAATATTATTCTTTTGTGTTTCAACTGCTTGACTCTAGTATTCTCCAAGCCTATAATATTAACTAATGAATGAAAATGATTTTCATTTGCATAGCATGTTGTAAAAATGAATCATGGGGGTATGTTTGTGAAAGCGGTCGTTAAGTCAAAGCCTGAGCATAAATGCTTATACGATGTCCAAAAAAACTGCTGCTGCAGAGTAGTGGCAATGCCGGAGCATCCGTTACTGGACAGCCTGGGAATCTGCAGCGACGCCCTGATTACTGTCCAAAATAAATACCGCTTTGGTGGCCCTGTTTTGCTCAAGATCGATACGGCAACCGTTGCTTTAGGCAAAGACATTGCCAGGCAGATCTTAGTTGAGGAGGTTGCCAGCTGATGTCTTCGTGTCACCAGATCCAAACAGATACACGCGTATTCGAACTAGAAAACAAAATTCTCTTAATCGGCAACCCCAATGTGGGTAAAAGTGTGTTTTTTACTGAACTGACAGGTATCCATGCCATCAGCTCCAACTACGCGGGAACCACCGTGACTTATATGGAAGGTGAACTTGTGCTTGACGGCACAAACTATACCCTGATTGATGTGCCGGGAATCTACTCCATGACCGCCTCGTCAGAGGCAGAAGCAGTGGCAGTGCAGTTCATGGAAAGCGGCGCTGTGGCGCTGCTCTGTGTTTTAGATGCCAGCAATTTGGAGCGCAATTTGCGGCTGGGACTGGAACTGCAGAAATACGGTATCCCAATTGTTTATGCTTTGAACCTGATGGATGTGGCTGAGCGCCGCGGTTACGAAATTGATGTCAAACTCCTGGAGCAGGAGCTGGGCTGGCCGGTGGTGCCAACAGTAGTGGTCAAACAGCAGGGCCTCAAAGAATTAAAAACTGCCCTCAAGTCTGTGATCAGCCGGGAGGACAGCGGGGAGGTTAGCAGCAAACCGCTGAACTTTGACACCCGGGTCCGGGCTCGCGAAATAACCCGCAAAGTGAGGAAACACAACAACTCAAGCTTAAGCAGGTTAGATCGTTTAGGCAGCAGGATGATGCAGCCCTTCCCTGGAATCCCCATCGCGATTCTCGTAATGCTGTTAAGTATCGGCGTAGTGGTGGGGGCAGGAAAGGCGTTAAGAGCAGTCCTGCTGCTGCCCCTGGTGAATCAGGTTCTCGTGCCATTCTTCCGCACTTTGTTTACGTCCTTTATTCCTGAAGGGATGCTGCTGAACATTTTAGTCGGAGAATATGGGATCTTTGTGATCAGTTTTGAGTGGATTATCGCCCTGATTCTACCTTATGTGTTCTTATTTTATGTGGTCTTTTCTTTCTTAGAGGACTCAGGCTACCTGCCTCGGGTGAGCGTTCTTTTTGATAATATTATGCGCAAACTGGGCGTCCAGGGCGGCAGTCTGATTAATATCGTGATGGGTTACGGCTGTGCTGTGCCGGCAATCATCGGCAGCCGGGCGGCCAGCTCCCGGAAAGAGCGGCTGATCATCAGCACCGCAGTCTGCTTTGCTGTTCCCTGCATCTCCCAAACAGGAGCTTTAATTAGTCTGCTGGGGAATTACTCAGCCTGGCTGCTGGCAGCCATGATCCTCTTCTCCCTGCTGATTATGGTTACCGCTACTCTGATCGCAGGCAGACTGATTGACGGTACAGTAGAACCTTTGATTATTGAAGTGCCGAACCTGCTGATTCCGGAACCCAAAGCCTATACCAGAAAACTGTTGATCCGGATGAAGCACTTTGTCTATGACGCGGAGCTGCCGATGCTGCTTTCAATTGTGATCGCAGCCTTACTCAAAGAAACTGGACTGCTGGACGCAGCTGCTGTATATGCTGAACCGATCGTCAGCCGCTGGCTCGGCCTGCCTTCCGAAGCAGTAATTGCCCTGATCTTAGGGATTGTGCGCCGAGAAATGTCAGTTGCACCACTGCTGGCATTAAACTTAACGCCCCTGCAGGCCTTCGTGGGTGCCACAGTCGGGCTGCTGTATTTACCCTGCCTGAGTGTCTTCGGCGTTTTAACCAAAGAATTCAGCGTCAGGGTTGCGGTAACCATTTCGACCCTGACGATAATTTCAGCGCTGGTCCTCGGCGGTCTGATCAATCAGGCAGCGCACTTGTTTATTTAGCCTGGTCAACACCAACCTGGCTGGGAGGGAACATCAGTGGGAAAAGGGATTGTCCGCATCACACAGCAAATTGAATACTGGGCAGCTGCTAACCCCCTTGTTTATCAGCTTGCTGCCCTGTACTACAAAGATATTATCCGCAGAGAAATCACCCTCGCCCAAATCGGTCCCAGCGACCATGTTCTCTGTATTGGCGGCGGACCCTGCCCTTTTAGTGCAATCCTGCTGCACCAATTTACAGGGGCTAAGGTTACGGTTATCGACAACGATCTGCGGTGCATCCAGCCCGCTCGCGAACTTTTAGCCAGGTTGGGGTTAATTAATGAAATTGCCGTCCTGTACCAGGACGGCTGCAGCATTGAGCTAACGGGATATACAGTGATCCACACTGCTGCCCAGATTTCTCCCCTGGATCAGATTCTGCAGCAGATCAGAACCTCTGCAGATCCAGGAACCAGAGTGCTGATCCGCACTCCCAAGGGCAGGCTGCAGCGGTTCTACTGTGAAGGCTTTTGGGAGCTCGATTCCAGCCGCTGCAGAGCTGTAGCTCACAAAAAAACCCGCAATCTTGACAGCACTTTACTACTGATCAAAGAAGGAGCAGTGCTATGCTGAAAAAATTGATCCTCTGGCTGACTGCCGGCCTTTTACTTCTAATTCTTTTCCTGCAGATTGATCTTTACGAGCTTCACTACAGCCTGATCCAAATCGACTGGGCAGTAATTGGCGCTCTGCTCAGCCTGCAGATTGTGACCCAGCTGCTGCTGAACCGGCAGTGGCAGCGCATCGCCAATTTTGCTGGCATTAAACTTTCCTTTGGGCGCATGCTGTATATCAATGCCCAGGGTTCAATCATGGAAGCAATCACGCCGGGAGTCAAGGTAGGCGGTGAAATTACCCGGGCTGTCCAGATCGCCCGCTTCAGCAGCTGTTCCCGCAGCCAAGCTGCGGTAGTGACAGCACTGCAGAAGCTGTTCAGCTTAACCGCTTTTGTATTGATCAACCTCGCCGCAGCTGTCTATCTGTCCAGGCAGAGCACCATTCTTGATAATTCCTTAGTCCGCCTGGCTGTTTACACAGCCCTCGGACTGCTGTTAACTGTATTTTTGCTGATTTTGATTATGTCGCACAAAAAACCGCCCAGCCACCCCTGGTTAGGTGCAGTCCGGCGGTTTTTCACAAACCTGTTAGAACAGATTCATTTATTTGAAAACAATAAAAAGGAGCTGGCAATTCAATTTGCCCTTGCCTTGCTCATCTGGCTGCTGTACCCGATTAAATTATACCTGCTCGTTTGCCAATTTCAGGCTGACCCGCCCCTGATTTATATCGCCAGCATTACCTTTATCGCCTACTTGATCGGAATGCTGCCCCTGTTTCCAGGCGGCTTAGGTGGGTTTGAAGGCACCATGAGCAGCCTGTTAACCGGCATCGGCCTGCCGCTGGGCAGTTCAGCAGCGATCACAGTCATTTTTAGGTTTATAACTTTTTGGTTTGTAATTATCTTGAGTTTAGTTTATACAGCAGTTTATAGAATAATACCAAAGCAAATCCCAAACAGAGAAAGAATGTTGTCTGATGAAAGCTAACCAATTAAAAAGCATGATCCCCAATTTCCTCACGATCATGAATATGACTTTAGGCATCGGAGCAATATTTCTCCTGCTCCGGCCTGGTACCGAGCAAACCAAATTATTCTGCGCAGGACTAATTCTAACAGGCGCACTAATTGACGCCCTTGACGGCCGCTTTGCCCGAAGACTAAATGCAGTTACCAATATGGGAAAACAGCTCGATTCTTTTGCTGACCTGATTACTTTTGGCTTAGCTCCCCTTGCACTCTTGTACGCAGCGGGACTGCTCCGAACTGGATTTGCCGTTCCCTTATGCGCATGGGCCTATCCTGTAGCAGGGGCTTACCGCCTTGCCCGCTATAACCTCGGGGACATTAACAATTATTTCACCGGACTGCCGATTACCGCCGCGGGAATAATTCTAACCCTGTATGCGGCTGCCTTTCTGCTCCTACCAAATCTCTTTGCTTTAGTGAACCCTTCGACCACATCCTGCCTGCTGGCTGTTCTGTCTCTAATGATGGTAAGCAGATTTAAAATCCCCAGGAGTTTCTGGAGCAGCAGATCAAGGTAGATATTTCAAATTAGCATAAAGCTGCTGGAGACAGCGGTTTAAATTCGGCTGCTTCTGCTTTAGAAACTCTTTAATTATTAATGTAGGTAATAACCCCTTTTGAATCAGCGCCCGCTGCCACAAACTTTGACAGGAATCGTAATAATCCTCATCATACCGCGGATAGATCTGCGCCGCTGTGTAAACTATTTCCTCAATTAACTCCCGCTCATCTAAACAATCCAAGACTACAGCATAGTAATAGCAGTGCAAACTGTAGGATTCCAAATAATTACAGGCAAACATTTGATCTGATAATTGATTGCTGCGGGCATAACGGCCGAACTCAGCGAGATTGGCCTCTAGTATGCTTTTAGCCTTCCACAACTCAGCTGGATCTTTGTGTTCCCCTTCCAAACAGCTTAACACTGCTTCCAGATCCGCATTCAGCTTGTTAAGATTTAGCATTCCCATTCCTCCACTCATTCCCTCAGCCTGCTGTTGATCCTTAATTTCTTTTTGCATTATAAACATCCTGCTTATTTTTACAATTTACGAAAGGAATTTTAACATCCCCCAAGAAGTATACTAAGGGAATCTTTACCATTTAACAAAAAGATAAAGGAGGAACTCACAATGCGTCCGCAAAAATGGCTGAAATTATCGATTTTACTAATTACAACAGCTTTAATTTTTGCCATTGGCTGGACCCACGGAGAAAACAAGCACAGCGACGACAGCGCTGCGTGGGTGGAAGACCTTCTGGCGACTAGAGACGCAGTCAGAAGAAGCCGAATTCCTGCAGTAATGGATTTCCACTGGCAGAAATTCTACTATCAGTATCCAATTGTAGCCAGCTGGTTTGCCGAGGACTATTCCGGCACCATGCGCACCTGGCTGCAGGCTGATGAAGCAGATGCCATCAATCAGCTGGAGCAGATGATCTTTAAAGCAGCCGGAATGGAACTGAACATCACTGCAGTGGCAACCAGTGAAGAGACTGGTGCAGCTTACGATGCAGCAGTCAATGTGTTAGACGGCTCCACTGCCTCGATGTGGCATACCAGGTGGAACGGCGCCGATCGACTGCCGCAGTCGATTACACTAATCATTGACGAGCCGACTGAGGTCAACCAGCTGACCTATGTTCCGCGGCAGGACGGCAACTTAAACGGTGTAATTACCGAATATCTGATCTCGTACAGCACTGATGGTTCTGAATTTACCGAGCTGACCCGTGGACGGTGGAGCTTGGACACCAAAACCAAAATTGTGAATTTTGACCCTGTGGAAGCAACCCATATTCGCTTAACTGCGCTCCAGGGCAACGGCGGTTGGGCTTCAGCTGCCGAAATTGAGCTGGGTATCCGTCACCGCAACCTGCTTCCGGAAGGCATGGAGCGGACCCTGGAAAACCTGCTGGTGCACTATCACCAGATTCGTTCCGAACGGCGCCGGGAGATTCTGACCCTGGTAGAAGATCGGGACTTTGAAGACATCCTGTTTGTTAAGCGGGAGCGTCTGCCCAATAATGAGCTGCAGGGCCACCACATGGTAGACCAATACTTTGGCCACAACCAGATTCGCGGCGGTGGACTGTACATTCTGGAGAATGCTTTTTCAGAAAATCCAACCCTGCGCAATGTGTTAGAAAACTCGGTAGTGGTTAATGGTCCCCGGAAAGGCCAGAAACTGGAAGGGGGAACCTTCATCTCCCCAGATTTAAGCTACTGCGGCACCAAGATCGTATTTGCCTACACCGATGCCAAGCGCAGTAAATATGTCTGGGACGAGGAAACTGTGTTTCACATCTTCAGCGTCAACATCGACGGCAGTGAATTAACACAGCTGACATTCGGGCCTTATAACGATTTCGATCCGGTGTGGCTGCCGGATGGGGATATTGTCTTTATTTCTGAGCGGAGAGGCGGTTTTGGACGCTGTCACCAACGTCCAGTTCCAACCTATACCCTACACCGCATGAGTCCGGATGGCAGCAATATCCGGATGATCAGTTACCATGAAACTAATGAGTGGAATCCGGCAGTAGATAACAACGGTATGATTATCTACACCCGCTGGGATTATGTTGATCGCGGTGCAACCCACATGCACTCAGCATGGATCACCAATCCGGCGGGAGAGGACGCCCGAGCCCTGGTGCTGAACTATCCAATTCCCCAGCGCCATATATCTAATGTAGGGCATCTGAGGGATGTTCCGCTGATGCAGATGTCGATGCGTCCAATTCCCAATTCCAACAAGATCGTGGCCACAGCAGCGCCGCACCACGGTCAGTTTTACGGTACTTTAATTGTAATCGATCCCGATGTTGAAGATGATGACCATACTTCAACCTTTGTACACATCACCCCCAGCACCGGTGGATTCCCTGAATCCGGCGGGGGCAGCACCAATTATGCAACTCCTTATCCTTTAAGTGAAGAGCTGTTCCTCACGGTATATTCACCAGACAGCGGTGAAATTACAAAATACGGTATCTACCTGCTGAACGTTAAAGATGGCAAAGAAGAGCGGGCTCTGATTTACCTCGACCCTGCGATTTCTGCCCTTGATCCAATTCCGGTCAAACCAAGACCAGTGCCAAATGCAATTCGGGTACCGAATATGCCTGCTGCTCCAGAAGAATGGAACGTCGCAGCCCATCCTGGAGTACCCAGTTCAGCTTGTCCAACCGATCCGGGACTGCCCCTGAGGGAAGAGGCACCGGAAGCAGAAGTATTTGTCGCCAATGTGTACGACACATTAATCCCATTTCCTGAAGATACAAAGATTAAGGAACTGCGGATTTGGCAGGTCTATCCGAAATCAACCGCTCTGGCTGACGATCCAATGATCAGCTATGAAAGCCGCCAGAGCAACTGGGCAGGCAGAAATGCGAGAGGCTTGATCGGAACAGTGCCTGTGGAAGAAGACGGCAGTGCTTACTTTAAGCTGGAACCAGGAGTGCCAGTCTTTTTCCAAGCGGTGGACGAAAACGGACTGGCGGTGCAGTCAATGCGCTCAGTAACTTATGTGATACCTGGTCAGGAATACTTAAGCTGTCAGGGCTGTCATGAGCCGCGCCACACTGTACCGGCTAACCCAACTTCTATCCCGCAAGCGCTGCTTCGGGAGCCATCTGAAATCGAGATTGAAACAGCACCAGGTGCTCGCCCAATGAGTTTCCCTGTTCTGATTCAGCCGATTTTAGATGACAAGTGCGTCAGCTGCCACAACGGAACAGATCACAGACTGGATCTGCGGGGTATTGTGGGACAGTACAACTGGTATGTGTCTTATCACAATCTGGAACCCTATGTCTTCCTCTTTGATAAGCACTACCGGGGTAATTGGGACCAAACCTACCCCCGAACCGAGCCGGGAATCTTCGGAGCGAGACAGTCGCGCTTGTATCAGAAATTGGCAACAGGCCACGGCGACCTGACTCCTGAAGAGCTGCACCGCTTTGTAATCTGGATGGATTCCCATATCGCGCCCTTCTTCGGCGATTACAATGATGTGCAGGAACAGCTGAAGCGGATGGAAGTCGAACCTGTACTTTACTAGGAGGTGGAGTAAGCATGAAAAAGCAACAGCGGTTTTTACTCAAGCCGAGTCTGTTGATTGGTCTGCTGGTTTTCACCCTGCTGATTGTCCAGATCAGCAGGGGTGAATCAAATATAATAGCTGGTTCAGCCGATGCACCAGTCTATCATTCACCCTTTGATTTAGCCTATTCGCCCGACGGTAAATACTTAGCTGTTTCCAATGCAACTGCAGCCAGCCTCGATGTTATTGAATTAGGCAAAAGCAGTGTTGCCTGGCAGGTAGCCCTCAACGGGCAGCCGCGGGGTCTGGCCTGGCATGAAAACCAGATCTTTGTTGCTGAATACGGTGCCGGCACAGCAGCGCTGATCGATGCTGATGCAAAGCAGGTGGTCAAGCGCTTTGATACCGGTATGTATCCAGTTGATCTGGCGGTTGCCGGCAATCAACTGCTGGTAACTGACTTTAACGCGAACCAGCTGCTGATTATCGATCTTGAAACCGAAGCCAAGTCGGTGCTGAATCTGCCAGCCAACCCATACTATGTTACAGTCTGTCCCCAAGGCCAGTATGCTTTAGTTGGACAACTCAACCCTGAGGAACCTGATCCAGAAAAATCCCTGACCGCAGCCTCTGCTGTAGCAGTGGTTGATCTCAACAGCCAGGAGCTGGTTGCCGAGATCAAACTGCCCCATGGTTCCTCTAATGTGAGGCAGATTCAGGTCTCCAGTGACGGGAAGTGGGCCTATGTCGCCCATACTTTGGGTAAAACAAATCTGCCCCTGACCCATATCACTAAAGGATGGGTGATCACCAATGCTATCAGCATTATCGACTTGACCGAACTGGATAGGCATGTCACCTTCATCCTCGACCGCATGTCAGAAGGAGCAGCTAACCCCTGGGGGCTGGCAGTTTCTGATGACGGCAGCACTCTCTGGGTCAGTATTTCAGGTGTGCACCAGGTCCTCAAGCTGGATATGGAGCACTTCCACTGGCTGATCTCTGGTCAAGGACCATCCTTTAGGGATAACGATGCTCGAAGAATGGTTTACCGCTCAAAGGCGCACCTTGATCGGCCTTACTCCGATGTGTGGTTTAAGATTAAAGATGATCCCGCCAATCTCGAACTGCTCCAGAACGATCTGGGAGCGCTGTGGGGAGCTGGCATCATGACCAAGATCCAGCTGCCTGGCTATGGTCCCCGGGGTATCGCCCTCTCGCCTGACAACAGCCGCATTGCAGTAGGGGCATATTACTCCGGCGAGGTGTACATTTTGGATGCCGAGACTAATGAGGTTGTGCAGGTAATTGCTCTGGGAGAACCTGTTCCAGAAACCTTTGCCCGGAGAGGGGAACGCCTCTTTAACGATGCAACCCTGTCCCAGCAGGGCTGGTTAAGCTGCGCGACCTGCCATCCAGGTGGGAGAAACGATGGGCTGCGGTGGGATCTGCCAGATGGAAAGTTTGGCGATCCGGTGAGAACTGTAAGCCTGAATAATGCTTACGAAAAATATGGAGAAAACCTGCGGAAGAATATCCGGGATGCTTACTGGGTTGAACTGATCACCCAGCCGCGGGATGAAGATGTGGAAGCAATGTTTTACTATATCATGTCCCTGGCAAATTAGGAAAGCTGCAAAAATATGCCCCCTGTGGTTCACAGGGGGCTGTTTTTATTACCTGCGTTTTCGGAGCGGAATCAGAATTACGAAAATGCCCAGATAACAGATACAGGAGCCGATCCAAATCAAGTTGATCAAGGGAAAGCGCTGAATGTGGAATTGGATGTAATCGGGGGTGCGCCCCGCCAAGTTCAGATACAAGTCCTCTGTCAGGCGGCTGAGAATGCCGATATCGGTATAGGGAGCTTTCTGTGGATCAGTAAAGGTTTTCTTTGAAGTAACTTTCCCGATATACTGCTCCCCTTTGTAAACTGCCAGAGTGCCGGTAACAGCATAGTCCCGCTCTGTCCATTCATCCAGCACATCGCCAAAGCGAAACTCATAGCCGCCAAACTCGAAAATCTCTCCCGGTTTGACTGACACCAAAACTTCCTCGTCAAATACGGACGAACCGGCAATGCCGAAGACCATCAGCACAATCCCCAGGTGCACCAGGTAAGCACCAGCTTTGCGCCGCCGCACCCCACCTGCCAGCCAGTCCAGCACCAATTCTGTTAAGTGAGTAAACAGAGCAAAGGCACCTAGAGCAAAACTGATACTGGCCAGAAGATGACCGCTGCGGATCAGCACAGCAGCAAGCACTATCACCCCTGCCCCAGCGGCAACAGCTAGTTTCAGGCGCCTGTTTCCGTGCCAGAGGGGTGCAAGCCCCATTAAAAACACAACTGCGAGGAATAACGGGACAGAAACAAAATTATAGTACTCCTCGCCCATTACCATTTCCCGGCTGCCGAAAGTCCGGGAGATCAGAGGGGTTATAGTGCCGATTAACACCGCTGCAAGAATAAAAACTAATACCCCATTGCCCACCACGATACTGCCGGAACGGGTCAGCCAGCTGCTGCCCTCCTTCTGATCCGGAGCATCCAGGAGCAGACTGCGCCGGCTGATCAGTAGGTAAAATCCAAGGCAGACAACCACCGCCAGCAGCGCGAGAAAAGCGTAGCCCAGCAGCCCATGGGCGAAGGCATGCACCGAATCGAGAATGCCGCTCCGGGTTAAAAACGAGCCGAAGAAAGCAAGTCCAAAGCTGGTCAGGATCAGCAGATAACTCCACAGCTTTTTCTGCCAGCCGCTGTGGGGCAGCAGATAGGTATGGACTAAAGCAGTTAGAGTCAGCCAGGGCAAAAGGGATGCGTTCTCCACCGGATCCCACGCCCAGTAGCCGCCCCAACCCAATTCAGTATAAGCCCAGTGGCCGCCGGTAACAATGCCAGCTGTCAGTGCCGCCCAGGCAGCCAACACCCACGGCCGCGATGCCTTCAGCCAGGCATCCCCTTCGCTGCGCTCAAACAACCCGACCACCGCAAAGGCAAAGGGCACCAGCATTAAACTGTAGCCTAAAAACAAAATCGGTGGATGGACAACCATTCCGAAGCTCTGGAGCATCGGATTTAAACCACTGCCGTCCCTTGGAGTTAAACTGACTGTCTCAAAGGGAGAGGAAACAAACAGCAGCAGCACAATAAAGGAAATTCGAACCGCATTCACCACCAAACCAAGCTTGATGTCGGTGTTGTCTGAACGGTACTTTTTGCTCAAATGCAGACCCAGAGCTGCCAGGGAAACAAGCAGCAGCCATAAAAGGAGCGAGCCTGACTGACCAGCCCACAAAGCGCTGATTTTATAAACTAAACTAAGGCTGCTTTCCGAATACTGAGCTACATAAGCCAGGCGAAAATTATCGGTTACAAATGCTGCCAGCAGTATGAACACCGCACCAGTCACCGCTATCACCGATAAGATCGATGCCTGGCGGATATCATCAAATTTAACCTCCTGAGTTAGCCTCAGCTTAACTGCACTGCTGATTACCGCATACAGGCACAACCCGAAGGCCAGTGCCAGCATCCCAATTCCAAATTCTGCCATGATTACATCCCCTGCCTCTCACATCAATTCACCACCCTAACTTTCTCTGTTCAAGGCTCTATCACCTGCAAAGTGATTCTTTGCACAAAAAAGATGTGCTCCGCAAGGGAGCACATCTATTTCACACTAGTTTTCTTTACTTCATAGCCGACTTTAGTAATGGCCTCTGCAATCTGATCGATTGAAATCTGGTCATCGTTAAAGTTCAGTTTTACTTTGCTGGAGTTAAACATCACTTTAACCGAATCTGTGTCAACACCTGCCAAACCTTTCACTGCACCCTCAATCTTCTGCATGCATGATGGGCAGGTTAAAACTTCTAATTGAATGGTAGCGGTTTTCATGAGAAAATCCCCTTTCTATATTATTTTTAATTATTACCGATTCAGCGCAGCCTGTAGCGGAGCAGCCGCATACCGTTGAGAATTACTGCTAAGATGCTGCCCTCATGGACCAGCATACCAATGGACATGTTCATCCATTCGCTGAACAGGAGGCTGGCCAGGAGGAATAAGACCACTCCCACAGCAATGATAATATTCTGCTTCATGTTGCGGGCAGTTGCTTTGGCCAGACCCAGCGCATGGGGCAGGCGGCTGAAATCGGAATTCATCAAAACTACATCGGAGGTCTCAATGGCCACATCTGTGCCTCCACCCATGGCGATCCCGATATGGGCCAGGGCCAGGGAAGGGCTGTCGTTTACACCATCGCCAACAAAAGCAACAATCTGCCCTTCCTGCTCAATCAGGCGCTTGATATAGGCCGCCTTATCTTCCGGCAGCATATTGCCGTGGGCTTCTGTTAATAAACCAAGTTCGCGGCTGACCGCATCCACTGTCCCTTGGTTATCTCCAGACAGCATGACCAGATTTTTCACACCCAGCCGCTTCAGCTTTTCCAGATCAGCTTTAACACCAGGGCGAATCTGATCCCGCACACCCATTAAAATCTTGAGCTCTCCATCTACTGCAGTTAAAACCAATGAGCTGCCGCCAGCCTCAAGGCGGGCAATATCCGCCTTGGCTTGGTCACTTAAAGCAACCTTTTCCCTTTCCATCAGCGCCACATTACCAACCGCAACTCGATGGCCATCCACCACCGCTGTAATCCCACCGCCCTTAATCACCTCGGTGTTTTCCACAGGTACAGACTGAGGATCGGGAATGGCTGCTAAAACAGCCTTGGCCAGCGGATGATCGGACTCCTTTTCTATGCTGGCCAGGTAACCCAAAGCTTCCTCAATATTGTCTCCATAGTACTCTGTTTCCGCAACACTAGGACTGCCTAAAGTCAAAGTACCGGTCTTGTCAAAGACAATGGTATCCAGCCGACTGAAATCACTAATCACTTCGCTGCCCTTGAGCAGTACCCCATGGCGGGCTCCGTTACCGATACCCGCCACATTAGACACCGGCACCCCGATTACCAGCGCTCCCGGGCATCCCAATACTAAAATTGTAATCGCCAGTTCTAAATCGCGGGAGAACAGCCATACAATCAGGCCGATTACCAAAACGGCAGGGGTGTAGTATTTCGAGAAGCGATCAATAAACCGCTCCGCTTCAGACTTGGAATCCTGGGCTTCTTCTACCAATTCAATAATTTTACCAAAGGTGGTATCCTCACCAACCCGATCCGCCACAATCTGGAGCGTGCCGTTATCGAGGATGGTGCCGGCGTAAACAGTGGAACCCGGCTCTTTGGCCACTGGAATTGACTCCCCGGTGATGCTGGCCTCATTGATGCTGCCTTCACCCCTTAAAACAGTGCCATCCACCGGCACTTTAGCCCCAGTTTTTACCAGCAGCACATCGCCAACATCCACCTCGTCTATTTCAACTTCTACAAACTCCCCGTTTTCCATCGCTTTCAGGGCTGTTTCCGGAGCCATTTCTGTCAGCTCGCGAATTGCTGAACGAGTTTTATTTAAAGTCCGCTGCTCTAAATAAGCACCGAAGAGGAAGAGAAAGGTTACAATCGCCGACTCCTCAAAATTTTGAATCAAAAACGCCCCGGCAACAGCGATGGTCACCAACACATCAATGCTGACCACTTTCACCCTTAACGCCTGGTAGGCCTGAATCGCAATCGGCGCGATCCCCAAAACCGAGGCGGTAATTAATGCCCAGCGAAACAGCTCGAGGCTGTCTAGAGTCCCCCTGCTGATAAAAGCAGCGGCAATCAATATGCCACTGATTAAGGCAATTTGATTCTTATTACGCAAGATAAAGCGCTGCATCCTCTCACCCCTCCCTAACTTCGCCAATTCTGTTACTCACTATACGCACCATCCAGCTCCGCCAGCATTTCGTAAACCGCCTGGTATGTCTCGCACACATCCTCCGGGATCCGGTAATTGCTGGTGATCTCCCGCAGCTGCTGGAACTCTTGGCTCAGCTCCGCCTGTTCAGCCCCAGCAGCTTTAAGTTTACTGCTGAGCTGATCAAATACCCTGCGGACACCATAGAACTCCGGATGAGTTGGTCCATGCACCCGCTCCACTACCGGCACATACTGTTCTAATCTTTCCATATATTCTGCTGCTAATCGCTTAAATTTCACTCTCAATCGCTCCTTTGCTCTAAGTAGTTTTCCTGAATGTGAATCCATTGTAGCATGGAACAGCAGAAAAAAAATTGACCTAGATCAAATTTGCAGATTTGATCTAGGTCAAGCTCAGAATCTCCCGGTAGCTATTTGCACACCCATTGATACAAACAGGACTAAAGTATCGACAATAAAGCCGAGAATCATCGGTTTAAAACCAATATCTTTAATATCACCAAAGCTTGTTTTCAAGCCGATTGCGGCTAACGCCATCACCATGCAGAATTTTGAGCTGTTCGCTAAAGCCGGTACCAGGGAGTTTGGAATCAGCCCAGTGCTCCGCAGCGCCACAACAATTAAGAAGAGAACCACAAAATGGGGAAATATCTTCTTAAAATTGATCGGTGTCCGTCCTTGGGTACTGGCTGCTGCCCGGGCTTCCAACCGCTCAGAAATAAAGGAAAAGATTAATACATAAGGAATGATGAATAGGGTTCGAGTCAGTTTCACAATTACTGCTGTGTTGCCAGCGAACTCAGAGAAGGCATAGCCTGCTGCCACCACCGAAGATGTGTCGTTAACCGCAGTGCCGACCCACAAGCCATAGCCCATATTCGACATACCCAGAGCTAAGCCAATCCACGGCAGCGCCACTACTGTAATCACATCAAAGACAAAGGTAGAGGAAATGGCATAGGCAATATCTTCATCCTTGGCTTTAATCACCGGTCCCACTGCAGCTACAGCTGAACCGCCGCAAACAGCAGTGCTCACCGCCAGCAGATTGGTGAGCTTCCAATTCATTTTAAAGACCCTGCCTACCAGGTTGCCCGCTATAAAAGCGGTGGCCATGGTAATCAGCATCACAAAGATTGAGTAGCGGCCGACATTCACAACCTCGGCAAAATTCAGGTTAACACCCATCAGAATAATCCCAATCCGGAGGATCATCTTTCCGGTAAAGCTGACCCCAGCATCAAACACTTGATATCTGGTGACCAGCGGGTGCAGAGCCATGCCCACCAGCAGAGCCATTACTGTCGCTCCGATAACATCTCCTGGAACAAGACTGCTGAGAAAAATAGCGGCAAGGGCTGCTCCAATACTGAGTACTATTCCTGGTACTGCTTCTGCTGCTTTCTTAAGCATAATCAACCTCCAAATATAAACAAACTAACTTGATAATACCACTTTCGTAGTATAAAATGAAATTATGATTTATTATCATATTATAATTAATACTTATATCGGAGGTTTGATTATGCTCGATTACAGGCTGCAGACATTCCTCACCCTCTGCGAAACCGGAAACTACACCAGGACTGCAGAAATCCTCAACCTGACCCAGCCAGCTGTCTCCCAGCACATCAAGTTTCTTGAAGATTACTATCAGGCGGCACTGATCGCTAAAAAAGGAAAAAGCTTTGCCCTTACAGAAGCAGGCAGAGCTTTACAGGACTATGCGCGCACCCTCAGTGCCAATTCCCAGCGGATTTTCTCCCTGCTGGATCGGATCAAAAACCGGGTTAAAGGATTAAATTTTGGAGCAACCCTGACCATTGGGGAATACATGCTGCCTCCGATTTTAAGCCGCATCATTGCCGCTGACCCGGAAACAGAGATCTCCATGTATGTAGAAAACACCCATGTGCTGCAGAAAATGCTCTGGGATGGTCAAATC
>FZPS01000179.1_pt62 | contig 25966 bp, 19 predicted proteins | sample 1817821 | NCBI WGS metagenome assembly FZPS01 (sample SAMEA104158645, study PRJEB21678) | metagenome | place: Germany | collected 2015-04-21 | reverse complement strand
TTACCTGGGATTTATCACTACTATACTGTATATCTAGGGGATTGTTATAAGATGTATCTATTCTCAATAAAATCACCCCACATATCATTTAGCCCGGCGGCAATCCGCCGGGCTTGATAAATCATGTGTCTATTAAGTTTAACCTAATAGCTGAAGCACTGTTTGAGGTGCCATGTTGGCCTGGGCAAGCATTGCTGTTGCTGCCTGCATCAGGATGTTCTGCTTGGTAAACTCCATCATTTCTTTCGCCATGTCAACATCGCGGATGCGGCTTTCTGCAGCCTGGAGGTTTTCTGCGGAAGTATCGAGGTTCTTAATGGTGTGCTCGAGGCGGTTTTGCATTGCACCGAGTTTAGAGCGCTCGGCTGAAACTTTTTCGATAGCCTCGTTTATGGTTTTTATCGCTGCATCAGCAGCGGTTTGATCAGAAACGTCAATACCGCCTTTTGAGGTGTTTACCACAGTTTCTTCCAGCACTTCTGAAACCTCAGTTCCCCCTTTAAAATCGTCTGTTGTATCGACACTTATTGGAGCTCCTGATTCTCCTTCTATTGCACTCTCTAATGCTTCCTTAATATCTTGATGTTTTGCAGTTATATTACCATCATTATCAACACTAAGTTTTACAGTAATTACACCTGAATCATAAGAAGCCGTTGTTTCGGCATTTTCTCCTGAAACTGTTTCATATTTAATCGTTACTTCTGTGCCATCTTTACTAGTAACCTGGAGGCCTGTTACTCCCTTTACATCAGTTGGTTTATAATTTTCTCCCTCAACATTTAGAGCTTCTGCACTCATGTCACTAATATGCAGCTGAACACTCTGTCCGGAATTGGCTCCTATGTGGAACGTAGCATTAAATCCTCCTGTTAGCAAAAGTTGAGTGTTAAATTGAGTGGTTCCGGAAATTCTTGTAATCTCAGCTGCTAATTGGTCTATTTCTTTCTGAATTTCGCTACGATCTACTGTTACGTTAGTGTCATTAGCTGATTGTACTGCCAATTCTCTCATTCTCTGCAGTATTTCATGAACCTCAGTCAATGCACCCTCTGCTGTCTGAATAAGGGAAATACCGTCCTGAGCATTCTTTGATGCCATGTTTAGACCGCGAATCTGAGCCCTCATCTTTTCTGAAATGGCAAGACCTGCGGCATCGTCACCGGCTCTGTTAATCCTGTAGCCTGATGACAGCTTTTCCAATGATTTTGAGGTGTTTGTGTTGTTGATAGAAAGCTGACGATGGGTGTTAAGTGCCATAATGTTGTTGTTGATTCTCATTTATTATTCCTCCCTGATTTTTATTCCCCGCTTCCCTGCGGGTATTTTAATTTTTAATATTTCAGTTGGCCAACTGAACCTGTCTCATCATTATTATCGGTTTTTTGCTGCTAAGCTTTAATCTTATGACTTGCGATTTTTGGCAATTATAGGCGTTTTTTGGCTTTTATCTATGGAAATGTCCGTATTTTGGCTGGTTCTGGTTAGTTATTTTGCTTTTGGTTACTAATGACTATTTTCTTATATTCCTTTGGATCTTTTGCCTCATTGAAAAGTATATTCCCTTCTTTGTCACATTTGAACATAGCATCAAAATTCATAAAATGTTTTATATATTTGGCTAGACAGACAAGTTTTCTATGAACTCTTGCAAGCCGTTCCACTGTTTCGTCTATATCTAATATATCAGGTTCAATGTATTCAAGGTCAAAACCTGTAACTTTGTTTTCATATGATATAGGACTAGAGGAATCTATCCCTTTAAATCCAATATTTCCTCTATGCTTTATTGCATTAGCATAATTGTTTACACATTTGGACTCTTTTTGATATTTTATTAACTTATCTAAAAGATCTTTAGCATGTTGATTTACTTCTTTTATGCCTTTTAATTTTTTGTCACCTCTGAGAGAGTAACTTCCCTTAACATTTTTTCGAAGTCAGTCTTTGATTTAATTTTGTCCAATATATTTTGACCATGCATATCAAATCCAAACCAAAGAATCTGACAAATATAGTCTATGCATGAATTGTACCAAAGGATACTATTCTTAAGAAACTGAGATCTCGTCCATGTTTGAGCTACATATGATTGTTCCCGTAATACTATATTGCTATCATAGAATTTTTCATAAGCTTGTATTAATGCAAACCTTGCACTAGCAATTACATGATAAAGCTCTGACATTTTATACATAGCGATTGAGTAACCGGGATCATGTACAGCTGCAAATGAGATTATCAAAGGTGAAATGATTAATTCTTTTGGCAGCTCTAAATTTGAAATAAAGCTGTTCTTTTGTTTATGCCACTCCTCCCAGCTGTATTCCGTTTTTTTATAGACAAATTTTAACATGTATCTCTTCCTTTCTTTTTTATGATTATTAAAGCGTGTAGAGAAATCCAAGTTTAGATATTTAAGGGTATCATTTTGGGAATTTTTTAGCCATGCCTACTAACAGCAGATTGCTAAACTCACCTTCCTTTCTTATTTGAAGTAGGATTATTTTTAATCATTCATAAGTAAAATCAAGAAAATATTTTATGCTTCCTTCTTTTAATATGCTTTCACTTTAAATATACGGAAGAGAAAGCAATATTGAATAAAAAAATCGTCCAAAAAACAAAAAAACCGCAACAATGCGGTTAGAAATTTCATGTAGGACTGCAAGCCCATAGCGGTTATAAATGTTACGTGGGGCGGTTCAGTATGCACTATTTCAAAGTAAATGTGTTATAATAGACACATAAACCGTGCATCAAATTTTATTGGCGAGGTGAACTTTTGTGAGCATAAAAGTTACAGTTATTGTGAAAAAAGAAGAAAATTGGTATGTGGCCAAATGCTTAGAAAACAGTGTTGCTTCCCAAGGAAAAACTATCGAAGAATCCCTTGAGAATCTAAGAGAAGCATTAGAGCTCTATTATGAAGATAATATTCCTGAAGTTGTAAATGCACCCACTTTCATTACAACCTTGGAGGTTGCACTATAATGGGCTCTAAATATCCTTTGCTGAAGCCGCAACAGATTATTAAAGTTCTTACTATTTTAGGGTTTGAAAAAGTTTCACAAAAAGGAAGTCACGTAAAATATAAGAAATCAGGAAAGCCAAATAAAATTGTTATTATCCCAATGCATAATGAAGTTGCTAGAGGTACTTTGAAAAGCATTTTAGAACAAGCAGGTATTGGGCTTGATGATTTCTTAAATTATTTGTAGTTTATAAAGATATACTGCTCTTTAAGTCTTATCAAATTTACTTTTTTAGATATAATTTCTTTATTTACCATTTAGCAACGCTTCCTTTATCTTCTTTTTTGTAGATTTTAAGTAAGTCATTGTGGTAGCCTCTTTTCTTCTAAGTCATGGATTCCAATTTTTCCCTGAGTTCTCTAAGTAAGTGTATGTGATAATCTTTTATCTTTTTATAAATTGCTCTAGCTTCAGTTTCATCATATATATGAGATGTTTTATTTCTATCTATCATCATATCTATCCAACTATCGCCATCTGATATTATCTCAGTTTCAAAAGCTTTTTTTATTGAGTCTCGAGGGGTTTTTACTTGTATGCCTTTATACTCTAAATAGTCCTTTAACACTTTCCAAGAAAGTTCAAAGGTAAATTCAAATCTTTGAATGACACCATCAAATATAATTGAATCGTTGGTCTCGATACTAAGACCTTCTTCAAGCCTTGCCAGTGCACTTTTAAAATCTTCATATCGCTCTTGAAATCTACTCTCGCTCATATATGATGACACCATCCTTTAATATGTCATTTTTTAAATTCTCTTTATTTAACCTCTCATAATGAATTATATCAAAAGAAAGAGCTGTATTTATCTGATTTATTTCGTCAATCAATAGGTTAAAATCCTTGGGAGACATATCCTTTGAAAAGACAGCTATATCAATGTCAGATGTCTTTTTATGGTTACCTCTTGCTCTTGAACCAAATAGTATTGCTTTTTCTATGGTGCTGTTTTTTTGAAAAATCTCCGCAAGTCTTTTTTTAATTGATTCTTCAATATTATTATTTGTCATTTTTTTAAGTCACCATCCTTATAATGGTGTTATTAAAGATTCTTATCTTAACTGGAAATATTATACCATAAAAATACATTTTATAATATATGAAGCCATTATTTGGAGTTATAGTATTAGGCTAACTGCTGTTTATGGCATAATAGAATTGCATAAAACGGCAGCAAAAAGTGCATAGCTTAGCTATATCAGTTATTTCACTAAATCGACACCTTCATTGACTTTTATTATTGTATCTCGTTTTCTTCTTCATGTTTTCGCATATAAGCTAAAAACTTGAACAATATTTCTACAATGGGGATATCCTCCGCATCTTATAAAGAGGTTTTCTGTAAAAGATAAACACATGTCGGTTTAGCAAGCGCAGTCATCATATGTGTGAGGCAGCTCCGTATGCACTATTTCAAAGTAAATGTGTTATAATAAATAGCGAGGTGAGCATTATGAACATAAAAGTTACAGTCATTGTGACAAAAGAGGAAAACTGGTATGTAGCCAAATGTTTAGAAAACAGTGTTGCCTCCCAAGGAAAAACAATCGAGGAATCCCTTGAAAATCTTAAAGAAGCATTAGAACTCTATTATGAAGATAATATTCCAGAAGATATTAAGACACCTACTTTTATTACAACCTTGGAGGTTGCACTATAGTGGGTTCTAAATATCCTTTGCTTAAGCCGCAACAGATTATTAAAGTTCTTACTATTTTAGGGTTTGAAAAAGTTTCACAAAAAGGAAGTCATGCAAAATATAAGAAGGCTGGCAAGCCAAGTAAGATTGTTATTATTCCCATGCATGATGAAGTTGCTAGAGGTACTTTGAAAAGCATCTTAGAACAAGCAGGTATTGGACTTGATGATTTCTTAGACTATTTATAGTTAATAAAAATACGCCTAAGTATATAGTCCAAACAAAAAACCGCAAAAATTGGGTTAGATTAGAGACAAAGCCTCTTTACAAGCCCATACTGTATCTTACCTTACTTAAATCCTCACCTTTTTTAGGTTTCCTAAATACTAACAAATGCTCATGCATAATGAGAAAAAAGTTGTATTTTTCAACTTGTCTTTCCCAGTATGGTGTAGATTTGCAGTTGTGCTGAACTTTTATGATATCCTCTTTTAAGACAAATCCGTTTTTCAAGAAAAGATTCATTACATAAAAGGATAGAGGCACGTAGTGGCGGTTTTTTCTTGTGTTTGTATCTATCAATGTGTCATAAAACTTGTTTATCACAGCTTCAGAACTGTCAACTTTTAGTACCTTTAAGTATAATGAGTTCATGAAAAGACCCCCATACTATTCATAGTTCCTTATAAGTAATTCTTTTATGTCCCCCCGCTTTGAACCATCACAATTGATAAATCTTTTGGCATTTACTCGCTCTATTATAAAACCGGCATAAAGGCTGTCAAAAAAATCGTCATTTATGTCTACATTTTTAGGGTCAGAATTGCTTAATAGCAAAAAAGCTCCCCTTTTATCCATTTCTCTATAAAATTCAGATAACCTTATTTGATCTTCATCTGAAAACCCGTCTTTATCATAGCTTGTAAAGTTAGAAGTTTCATTTAGTGGCCTGTATGGAGGGTCAAAGTATACTAATGTATTTTCTGTAATAAATTTTTTACTTTCCTCAAAATCAGCAGCAAATATATGAGTATTATTAAGGGCCACGTGAACATTGAGCAGGTTTTCTCTATCGCATATGGTGGGTTTTTTGTACCTGCCAAAGGGTACATTGAATTTCCCCTTTTTGTTTTGCCGGAATAACCCGTTAAAACAGGTTTTGTTTAAAAATATTAAATAGGCTGCCCTTTTTATCCAGTCGCCGTTATAGTTTTCGTAATCAAAAGTTTCTTGCTGCCGGTTATACTCGTCTCTAGTTCTGTAATAATACTTTTTCCTCTCTTCTTCAGGCAATTTCAGATATTCCTTCTCTATTTTTTCAAGCTGGTAAATCAAATCATAAACATCCTTTTGAATGACCTTATATCCTACAGTTAATTCCACATTTATATCATATAAAAACGCTTCTTTTACCTCGTAGTTGCCTTTTAAATAAAAGAAAAAGGCACCTCCTCCTACAAAAGGTTCTACGTATCTTTCTATAGACTTCGACTCTTTTATTATGAATGGCAACCTACTGGCCAGTTCATCCAAAAGCTGGGTTTTTCCACCTGCCCATTTTACAAACGGTTTGGCTTCGACTTTATGGGTCTTGCCTTTTTCTAATGATTGTAATTTGCTTTTTTGCATTTTCTATCACGTCCTATGTTTGTATATATCTTTCAGTCATTATATCATATATTTGGTATAGATATTTTTTCGTCAAATAATTACAAATTCCTTCTATTCGGGTATAGTTACGAAAGAAATGAGATAGAACAAAAACACCGCTATAAAGCGGTAAAATTATATTTCTAGAGTCTATTTTTATAATGAATTCTGCTAGACCTACGTATCTAATCTCTAATGTATTTTTTACCGAGCATCTCTTCCATAAATTCTTTAACTTTATTTCTATCCAGCACATCGTGGCAGAATTGGTTGGAATAGTTCCTCAAACAACCGTAGCAACTTGTTCCTCCTTCTTCGCCGCCACAAGTACATTCTGAGACTATCTTTAGAGTCGCTTTTAAAACTTCTTCAAAATTGTTTTCTTGTATTATGCGTTTTACGTGGCCTGCGCCACCAGGAACACTATCAAATAATACAAGGGCAGGGCTCGTGGGGTCTCCTGAATAGGCATAAAGGCAGCCATCGATATCTGTTCTTTCTATTTCCATGGAATAACTGACACCTTCTAAAATGCCGTACAAAACAGAAAGCCAAAAGCCATCTTCGTGCCTGTTGTAGTTTTTAAAACGTATTTGCAAAATATCAGTATGGAATTCAAAGCCGAGGGCAACCCTTTGCCAGGACCCATTGCATTTTTCCCCGTATGCAGTATTGTGGGTAAAATCTTTGATGCCATCATTTACAACAGCATATCCGCATTTTTCGCATACGAGAAAACCTTTGTATCCAGCATGATTGATTATGGCCAATCTTCCGTTTGCCATGGATATTAGTTCTGCGTGAATTCCATTAAAATCTACATCCGTTCTGGTATCCTCGGTGCCTCCTTCGGCATAATATTTTCTGGTTGTATAAGTCTTTCTGGGTTTTTCCATGGTTGGAGCTTTGGGGTTTTCTGAAATAAAACCGAACTCGGGAATGACAAAGACACCTCTATTTCGACCTATTCTGTTGCCGCAGGCAGAGCAGCTGCCTATTTGCTGCTTATCGTCATATAGGGTGCTTTCATAGTTCCCACAATGATCACAGATGGCATAGATCCTTTTAACCAGTTCCCTATCAGATAATTTCTTTAAATAACGACTGGTCCACAGAAGGCCAGCTGCTATAACTTGACTTCCTGGGGCATATTCGGACAATGCTAGCTGCATGTCGCGGTTTAAATCTAGCTGTTTCGCCTCATCACCATGGTGATATATTTGCAGATCCACTACATCAACAGGAAAGCCGTATTTTGGAAGTATGTTTTTTTGAGCTAAATAGTTTATCAAGCTCCTTCTTTTAAGGGTGTTTATAGTTTTATTCATTAGGTCTGCTTTACGATACTTTTTCTTCTTCACATAATAGTTTTGCATTGATTCCAATTGCTTTACATCACTGATGAGCTCGGTCTTCGCCCAACTGAGTAGGCCTTTTTCATCATCAATAAGTTTATTTACCCAACCCCATTCATCAATCTCTAGTTGCTTGTGCATATATTTGGGCACCACGGTTTTAATCGATGCAAGTAAATCCATTGGACGCCTTATCAAAAAGTTTTTGAAAAGCTCTACCCCATCTTTGTAATTGTAAAAGAAGTTTTCAACACTGCCGAAGAAATCAGCATGTTCCCTCCAAAATTTGGAAAATGCTATTGAAAAAACATGTCTTGAGATGATTTTTTCATTTTTCAACTCAAAATAAGGTGGCATGATTTCGCCTAATATGAGTCTTTTTGGGTTGTTATAATATGTTAAGTCATGGGATTTTCGCTGGGCAAAGGTTAGTATGAAGGCTGATGAATTTTTCCTTCTTCCAGCTCTTCCTGCCCTTTGAATGTAATTGGCCGGTGATGGAGGAACATTCCTCAAAAAGACAGTTTCCAGTTCTCCTACATCTACTCCAAGCTCAAAGGTAGTAGAACAGCTAAGCACATTTACACGGCCTTCATTAAACTGCTGCTGGATTTTCGCTGCGGCTTCAGTTGTCAGCTGGGCAGTGTGCTCCCTGCTATTCATCCACATGGGCAATATACTCATGTAAAGATTTCTATAGTGATTATTTTTGAACAATGTGTCTGGATCGCATTTTTCCAGTTTGCCGGGGCATTTGAAGGTGGGGCAAACACCCTTTATATTGTACAAAGTCACTCTGTGACACACGGGACAGAAGTACCAAGTTATGCTCTTGTCAATAATTCCTGGCCTGAGCTCCCAATAATCGGTTTTTACTCTATACAAAGTCCCATCTGACGAATTATGCACTGAAGAAAAATAGGAATAAAAAATACTCTTGGGGTTGTCAAGCCGTAGTCCCTTTGACCAAATTTCCTCTAATAATTGAGCACACTCTTTTTTTGATATATTTAGGTTTAAACCGTTTTTTGCAAGGCGCATTAAAAAATCCAACCGTGAATTTATGCCTTTTGAAGGACACCAGCCAAAAATTCCACTTGTATTGCTTTTTTGTTTAAAGTAGTATTCGCGGTTTCTAGGTGCGAAGAATTCGTCCTGAGGAGATATATTCGGCGGAAACACAATAGCAGCATTTTTCCTGAAACTGTCAAGTAATACTTGAAATAACATCCAACTTTCTTCAAAAGTAAGATTCCAAGGCTCAGCCATAAAAGGATTTCTAAAGTTTACTTTGGGTTTTAATAGTGAAAAGCCCAACAGGCCTAAGCCTTCCAAGCCAGTTCGCCTATCGAAAGCAAAGAATTCGTATAACACCCATTTCCAAGCTTCATCTTCTAGTTGCTGAGGGCTTTTATTTGGAAACAGCTCAGTCTCCTCTAAATATTTTTTTAAATGGTTAACCAAGTCAACTAGACGCCATCTGTTGGATATTGCCTTGTCTTTGTTCTTTTCTAAAGTCTTTATTATCATCCTACGGCGCAGTATTTGTGAATAAGAATTGCTCAAATATGTAGCGAAAAAGGCTGCATCCTGCCGGCTGTCAGAGAAGACTAAAAGTTGTCCTCCTTTTACCTTTTGGTCTTTCGATTCTCCTACGAAAGAATTATCCGTTGATAAGGTTCCCCACTCATCCTCTTCTTGATGTATTTGCTCTTCAGATAAGCTTGTTCCTGTGTCTTCACCCTGTTGATACAGCGCAGTTGCGAGAACACTTGTGACTGCATCGACACCAAACAAAAATCTCCAAACGATGGAACCCTGTGGCTGCACGCTTCCACAAGCGGGACATTTATGAACTAAACCTTCTTTAGAATCAACTTTAAGCAGTTTAATGTAATTCTCTTCCCCACATCCACACATTTTGCCAACGAGGTTATCTTTATCAATAGCACCGCATTTACCGCAAAGCTTATACATTTCTTTGTATTCATCAAAGCGGTATCCTAATGCCAATTCGTCCTCATTGATGTATTCATACTCTTGATTGTCCCTTAGTAGCAAATAATATTCCAAACTTACATCTTCTTCAATATGCAACTTGCCGTGTTGTTTAAGCACCTTTCTGTTTTCTTCTCCGTCAATAGTCTTCCCCACAAGGTATAATGCTCCACAATTCCGGCAGCTGGCAATTTCAAAGGCAGGATATTGATGGTTATTTATATTAACATGCTCTCTCTTCTCTAAAAAAATTCTTTCTTCAGGAACTAATATCAAATATGCACCTTCTATTGCTCTGACAAATAGGTGGTATCTGGCAGGTATAAGGGGTCTATATCCATCTTCAGGAAAAGCTGCATTGGCCAGCTGAATCAAATATACTAGTTTATCTCTAGGGGCCTTTTCCGATGGAAAGATTACCTTTGATACATCACTAAGGTAACATGGCCCTTTTTCCAGATGCTGTTGCAACTCGATGATTCTACTATCACCCTTGAGAATTTCGTAAAGCACCCCGTGATAACCGCCCTTAGGATTGTTTTCTCTGGCCATATTTATAACTTGTAAAGGCACTCGGTGGTCTCTGGCAGTTTCCAGCAAACTGTTTACTATATCAACCCTGTCAGATCTTTCAATAATGCTGCACAGCCTTTCATAAAGAACTGCATCTGGTTTACCCCAGCTCTCTTTAGATATTTCAACAGGCAATCTCTCGCCGTAAATAATATCCTGCTTTCTTTCATTAAAATCTTCCCAAGAAACTTCTTCGCCAAAAAGTTTTTCCCCAAACTCAGCTACTTTTTGAAAGTCCTTTTTCCCCCTACCAATGGTGGCGCTAGTACCAATGAACTGAAGTTTCGGAGAGTTATCAGTTAATACTCTTTCTTTTAATCTCCTTAGCAGCATTGACATCTCGATACCTTTGGCTCCGGTGTATGTATGAACCTCATCCAGTACGATGAACTTCCAATTTCCAGCATATGGCCCGTCAAAGAAAACATTGTCATCAGGACGTAGCAAGAGGTATTCCAACATGGCATAGTTGGTTATAAGTATATGGGGTGGCTGTTTTTTCATTTTTTCTCGGGACAGCAGCTCATTTTTCAACGGTTCATCCCCATTAAACATCTTCCTGTATTTTTCTAAAGCATCTCTTTCTCTTTCTTCCGTCTCTCCGGTATAACTTCCAAAAGTTATATCAGGGTAATTGTGCAAGAGATTCCTCAGCCTTTTTAATTGGTCATTGGCTAATGCGTTCATGGGATATAGGAGTAATGCCCTAACTCCGTGAGTGAGCTTTCCCTTTTCTTTTTGAGTAAAAAGGTAATTTAATATGGGAATCATAAATATCTCTGTTTTACCACTGCCAGTCCCTGTAGCTGCTATGATGTTTCGTTTTTCCGTTATAATTTTTCGAACTGCTTTTTCTTGATGGAGATAAAGCCCCCTTTGGATGGGCAAATCAGGAGAGTTTAGTTTCTTAAATTCTTCACAAAGGACACCTTCGATAATTAAATCTTCGATGTTTTTACCTTTTTTAAAAGGTGGTGTAGCCTCTAAAATAGGTCCTTTGATAAAACGGTTTTTTTGGGACAGTTCATGCAAAAATTTATTTTGAAGCTCAGCATCATTAATATAAAAGGTTGTAGATAAGTACTGTGAGTACCTCTTTTCAATTTCTTTGGTGGCAGTAATAGGGTTTAAAGGCATATACAAGACCCCCTTTTTCCCTTATCGATTAAGATAAAAGAATATCTTTCTCGGCTCTATGTGGTGTCTTTTATGTTTTTCTCTTATCTCCCAAAAAATTTCTCTGCATTTTGGGCAATACATTGGGCCATCTCTATCACGGTCAATTAGGTAGGCCAGGGACATGTCTTCGTTTATCATAAATCTTACTGGATTTGTAGGCATCGGCAATAATTCACCATCTTCATTCACCTGATAAAACATTCCCTGATACTCTGCTTCTATGTCCTCTCCTTTTATTTGCTTAATGTCATTTATTAAAGGTGCATTTGCCGGATATACAGTATAAAGATTTCCGTTCTGGTCATCACTGAAAAATGCTACTCGTATTCCATGTTGAATGATCTTATCAATAGGTACGGTAATCTCCCCAATTAGCACATCGGAAGTGTTTATTTCATCACTTTCTGGCATAATTGAAACGGCAGTCTCCCAAGGGTCTATTTCAAGAAATTGTATCCTGTAAGCTCCATCAGGAAAATCGTCGAGCGGCTTTTCGATAACAAATTCATGAGTATCGTCTTCTAATTTAAATTCAAACAGCTTAGCCCCTGATGAAATTTCCCAAAAAACAATAGCCCTGTTTGCAGCTTTGCCTTTTTCTTCCCATGAAATTATTAATATTCGTTTTTTCTCAACTACATCTTGTTTAATACTGACATCACTAACTTCCCATCTGGTCCTGATTCTATTTAGCAATATAGCTGTTAAATCTCTTCTTTCAGGAAATTCAATGAACAGTTCCTGAACAGACTTTTTGTTTTCTCTAAATGTATCTTTAAATATGGCTAAGTCAAAAGTGGCAATTTTGTTGGCTATGCTAGCGATACTTTCTTGCTCACGATCATTTATGTATAATACCACTTTGCTGATGTTATCAATAGGTATGAAAACTCTTAAATTCTCAATATCCTCATGCCATAATTCCTGTATTTCGTAATTCCAGCTTTCGCTATCATCATACATATATCCAATGGCGGGAATCGATATTCTTATTGGAAATGTCAGGTTACTTCCTCTAATTTGATAGCTAAGATCGCCGGCAATTGTATCACGGTCTGGTGTAAGTTTTACAATGCATTCTTTATTAGTTTTGGCCTCCACGATATAGCTGGAGGACAGCGGTGCAAAAAGAATGCTGTAGGAAGATTTGATTTGTAAGCTGCATCGTTTATTGGAATAATTCGGTTCGTAAAATTCTTTATCGAATTCAAAAGAAGTATTGGGCAATACTGAGAACTCAAATTCACACTTATAACCCCCGACACCCCTCTTTTCTAAAAACAATTGATAGGTACCGAATTTATTATTAGTCAATTTAGAAAGGGGTAATCTGATTATGTCGTCTTTTACCTCTTTTAAACCTGTTAAATCGTCTAATAAATAATACTTCTCTATTTCATCCACTTTCAGAATTAACTGCCACAAACGCAATTGCATTGCTGCTTCTGAGAAAATAATTTCAGGGGGTGAGTCAAGGTACACCGGAGAATTCTTTATTGTAATATTGCGCAGCATGTTTTGGCCGATTAAAGTTGGCTTTAACCTGTCAGGTTTTCTAAAGAGCGTATATACATCATCATCTTTAAGTAAAACGATTTGGCTAGCGTCAGTTAGATTTAGATAACAGCTTTTATAATCAAACCATCCATCATACAGATTTTCTTCACCTTCGATTATTTCTGAAGGTCCGATTTTGAATTTGTTATCTAGAATTAATATTGCTCGCTCATTGGCGAAAACTTTGTCTGTATCTATTTTCTTGCCTTTTTGGTCGAATATAATGAATGGATTATCATCGAACATCAGAGGTATTGACCAAGTTTGGATAATCTTCTCACCGCTTCTCAGTTCAATAGTTAAAGTCTTTGCTGGTTCGGTCAGAATAATATTTTTCTCTTCAGTTAAAAAGAATGTGTCCATAGAATACAGTCTTACGGTCACACCATCTATCAATGCCCGATAATCATCTTTAAAAATTTTAATAGAAACTCTATCCTCTGATACTAGAGCCTTCGAAAAACGTTGTTCCGGAAGGTTTACTCTGATTTCTCTTATCTCTTGGTCATAGTAAATGCTAGGAGTTCTAAACAAATGTTCTGGCTCTGTGCTTTCAATATGTTTAATCTTTTCAAGTTCCTCTCCATGTTTCATGATCCATTCTTTTGCAGATTCTTGTATTCGAACTGGCAGATTTACCTGTGTTAAATCTTCCCCGTATAAAAAGCTTTTCAACATATTGGCCGTCTCATAAATAAAATCTATAGATATATCTTCGCCGAAGTAGATGAATTTTTTTGCCGATTCGTTCAGGTTATAAAGGGGGGGTTCCGGGTAGCTTTGAAGCTTTTTTTCGGTAACCTCCGCAAGTTTGATTAATGCATTTCTCTTCTTTTTAAGTTCTTCAATATGGGTTTTCAGTGTGGTTATATCCGTGTTCCTCTCAAATATTTCAAAAGACCTATCAGTGCCAATTTGCTCGCTGATTTCTAAATAGTCTTTTCGATATTTTCTTTGTTCAGCAAGGATTTCTTTGCCTTTTTCGAAATTACCTTTCCCCAATGCGACAACTTTTGTCTTATAGTCATTTATTTCCTTTTCCAAATCTATGATTTTGTTATGTAGTCTTTTTATGTCTTTTTCAAGCTGCACAGTAATTTCATCACTATCGTCAAGTATGATTGATGGAACTTTTCCTGCTGCTGTTTCCAAAAAGCCACTTTTTATTTGTTCTAATGCAATCTCCAATGATTCTATCTCTCTCTTATATGTAAAATACTCGGTAAATAATGTCCTTAAATCTTTGGTTATCCTGTAGACTTCATCGATATTTAGCAATATACTTTCTTTAAAGGGGATATCTGCGACCAACTCTTTTATCTCTGCTGCATATTTTTCTTCTTGCTTCTTTTTTCCAAAAAGTCGTTGTATAATTTCAAGGAAAAATATCTTAATATTGTAGAAGATGTTTCTTTGGGATGAAGAAGTGTAGTTTTGATAAGCTGCCTCTAACTCATCTAATGGCAGTGCTAATATTTCTCTTCCGATATTTTCGGAAATTGGCTTTTCAAATTTTTCAGTGAACATTTCGATACTATCGATAATTTCATCCAAAACATGTTGTTTTGCGGTTAAATGCGCGAATTTCTCAGAGCGTTCTTTTTTAAAATCTACAATAGCTTTTAGTAAGTTCTGTTTTCCATGTAGTTCCTGATTTAGCTTTTCTAATTCTATCTCTGCATTTTTGCAAAAGTCTTCCGGTAATGCGAGTAAGTAAGCTAGTTCATCGGCCTCAATTATCCTATTGGATATTTCTTTTGCTTTTTCATATAAAGGCAAGTATTCTATAATATTTGAGTGTTTATTAAGCTCGTCATTTACTTTCTTTAGTTCAGCTTTTTCTTTATCCAGTTTTGTTTGTAAACCTATTCTTCCGCTATGATCTTCCCTCCACAATTCTACGGTGTTTCTAATATAGTCTTTAGAGAGATCATCCTTTAGTTTTTCAGTGAAAAAGCCAAAGATAACATCAAAATAATTTTCTAGATAGTTGTTTGGAACCCGACCATGGGCAAGTATAGGTGTGACGTATTTTAAACCTGCTTTATCAAATTTGGGAAAGGCAAATTCATCAAGAGTGTTTAAGAATGAATCTCCAAATGTCCTCTGCCACCTTGGATCATCGATTGGAAGGCCTAAGGTCTGCTGGACTGCCGACCAATAATTGCCCTCACTGTATTCTTCTATACCGATTCTCACTAAAAAAACCGCCAGTGATAACGGTGCATAATTTTTTAAAGAAATATAGCTGTATTCTTTGGTAAATTCCTTTAATTCTTGAGTGAGTTCTTTAAACTCTTCTAGTGTAAGCTCTATATCTCCTAATAACTCCACATTTTTAACCAATGATGCAAGATGTTTTTCCCACTCTCTGAGGTTTTTCATTGGCAAGCCACCCCTTACATACTTGGCTCTGCATCCTTAAAAGATATAACTGCAGTATTTCGAAATATTATAGCTTAATATATTATTCTTCTACAAATTGTTCTAATTTTCCTTCATTTGTATCAAAATAAATCTGGCATGCTGATTACTAGCCGCCATATGAAAGAAAAAAACCGCAAAAACGCGGTTCAGTTCTCTGTTTACCATTTTGCACGGCTTCCTTTATCTTCCTTAATCCAATTCACATTCGGGTGCTAGATATACTTCAATGTCACTACTCTTTCCTGCTGTGCCCTTTGCCAGGAAACCGAAAAGGGAAGCAAAAATGCATTGATTCAAGTTTCTATCCAGCTGTCGCCATCCGAGATTTTTCAGCTTCAAAAGTTTTTTATTGACACTCTGGAGTTTGTTAAGATTCTTACCTTGACTGGAAATATTATACCATAAATATTGTTGTATAATTTAAAAAATATATTATAATGGGTATAAGATGTTTATTTTGAGGTGTTTTGCTTTGTCCGGTGAATTGATTACGATTGATCTTGAAAAATTGAAGGGCTATGTCGCTTCAAAATTAGCAAAGTTTCCTGAAATACAAGGCGTTTACTTATTTGGTTCCAGCCTGGATAAAATGAGACCTGATAGTGATATAGATTTAGGTATAATATTCGATGAAAAGCTAAGTGAAGATATTGACCTATTAATTGAGAAAGTATACTATGCGCTGGGCCGCTTTGATGGCCATTCATTTGACATAGTTTCCGTACGGGATGTAAACGCTATATTATCCTTTAGAATTTTTCATCAAGGCATGCCTTTATACATTGCTGACAATGATAAAGTTACAGATTTGATGGAAAGAGTGAGTAGAATATACTCAGACATATATCCCCGTTATAGAAGAGCCCTAGAGATAATAAGTGGCTTAAGGAGTGAATAACGAATATCGCAAAGCCCAGCTATTGGGCTTTTTTGTTTGCATAAGACGAGGTCATTGATATAATAGAATTTAAGATGTGTTGGTACTAAGGGGGATTTTGAATGAAGCTAGGTATAGTAGGGCTTCCCAATGTGGGAAAAAGCACACTTTTTAATGCTATAACAAAAGCCGGAGCAGAATGTGCTAACTACCCGTTTTGCACAATAGAACCTAATGTAGGTGTTGTAGCTGTGCCTGATGCCCGACTTGCAAAACTTGCAGAAATAGAGCATCCTGAGAAAATTACTCCAACTACCATTGAATTTGTAGACATTGCTGGCCTTGTCAAAGGTGCAAGTCGCGGTGAAGGGCTTGGAAATAAGTTTCTTTCACATATCCGCGAAGTTGATGCAGTTGCACATGTTGTCAGGTGTTTTGATGACCCAAATGTTGTCCACGTAGACGGAAGCGTAGATCCTATCAGGGATATAGAAATTATTAATCTTGAGCTTATCTTTGCCGATTTGGAAAGCCTTGAAAAGCGCTTGGAACGGGTGAGAAAGCAGGCCAAATCAAGGAGTAAGGAGAGCTTGGCAGAACTTGCGCTCCTTGAGAAAATAAAGGATGCTTTGGAACAAAACATCCCTACCCGCTCTTTAAAATATACCCCTGAGGAGCAGGAGATCGCAAAACACTTGTTCTTACTTACGTCAAAACCCGTCATTTATGTGGCAAATGTCTCTGAAGATGATTTGCTGACCGCTGAAGAAAATGAATATGAAAAAAAGGTCAAAGAATATGCCGTCAAAGAAGGGGCTGAAGTTATAACAATCGCTGCTAAACTGGAGGCGGAGCTGGCAGAACTCGATGAAGATGAAAAAAAGGAGCTGCTGGCCGAATACGGTTTGGAAGAGCCTGGCCTTGATAAGCTGATAAAATCCTGCTATAGACTTCTCGGCCTTATCACTTTCTTTACTCTAGAATCTAAAGACATCCGTGCCTGGACGGTTAAAAAGGGCACAAAAGCCCCTCAAGCTGCCGGTAAGATTCACACCGACTTTGAACGGGGCTTTATCCGGGCGGAAGTTATGGATTACGATGTTTTGGTAGCTCACGGCAGTCAGCAGGCAGTCCGGGAAAAAGGCCTGCTCCGCTCCGAAGGCAAGGATTATGTAGTAAAAGACGGTGATGTGATTTTATTTAGGTTTAATGTGTAGATTTTGTGCGAAGTTTTTCCCGGTGAAGCCGGCGAATCTCAGCAAAGATTTTTCGGTACTGGAGGCTTGCATAATCGGGATAGGTCCAGGGCCAGGGCTGAAATTCTCCACCGACAAAACGCAGGGTAACCTCTCCGTAGATCCCTTCACCTAAATAGATGCGATGGCTGTGGTTTTTTGTGCTGGCAAGGACCAACTTACCAAGGCTTACATAACCTACATCGATATTGACCTGCCGTTTGCCGCCTACTGCCCAGTCCTCTTCGATAGAGTTTGACCAAAGCTTTAAGGCAGGAAGTTTGCTAGGATCAACAAGCTTTTCAAAGGCGAATATCCGACGTTTTAGGCCACTACCCATTTCAGCGGTGTAGTAGTCGGTGTGATTAAAGGGCAGCACCGTGCTTTCGTAAATGCAAGGTCCTAGCTCTTTTGACAAGATTTCTTTTGCAGATTCAAATAATTTTTCATCTGAAGTAAAAACGCTGGCAATTGGAGTTACCGGTTCTGGCGTTTTTATTTTTCCCATACTCATCCCCTTTTCTCAATTCATATAGCTTGATTAAAAATCCGAAAGGTTCTTTCCATTGAAGGATTTTATCAAATTTTGTCGAATAATACCTGAAAGTTTATTTCCATATTTTTGATGGATTACTTCAAATGTTTTTTCAAGGAGGCAGCACATTGAAAGTGGGAATCGTTGGAGGCGGCAGGGCCGGAACACTGTTTCTCAAAACACTTTTAGAAATACCCGAGGTTGATGTCATAGGCATTTGCGATAAAAACCCAGAAGCGGCGGCTATTGTTTTTGCGCAGGAGCATGGCATCCCCACATATTTGGACCTAAGACTATTTTTGGAAAACCATATGGATGTAGTGTTAGAACTTACGGGGGTTCCGGAAGTAAGCAATACTATTGGGCAGCTTAAAAAACCAGGAACTCACCTCATGGATTCCCATGCGGCAAAGCTCGCATCTCTTTTGACAGAACATCAACAGGAGCTTTCGGAAAAACTCGCTGACTATATAGACCACATCAAGGAACTGCTTGTGAATGTAACATCAAATATTTCAGCAATCAATGACACTGTTTTATCGATAGACAGCACGTCTAAAAGCATCCTTGAGTCGGTTTCAAGTGCCATAGAAAGTATAAACAAAACAGACCAGATCATTGAAATCATCAACGGGATTACATCACAAATTAGAATTCTTGGTATAAACGCCTCTATCGAGGCAGCCCATGCTGGAGAGATGGGTAAGGGCTTTTCGGTGGTGGCATCGGAGATAGGCAATCTTACCACATCCAGTCAAAACGCAACATCTGAAATAAAAGCCATCATTGACAAAATGAAGGCAGACATCAACAAGCTCTCGGGGATTGCGAACACTCTTGAAATTATCTGCAACAAACAAAGGGAAGTAGCCAGCTCTCTTTCTGATGACAATGCAAAAATGAGCAGTATCATAAGTAAATAATAATTTTGGGTGGTGGATGTTCTCCAGTGTCGTCTATTGTGCTGTTGGTTGCCGACTTTATTGTCCCATAACTTTGTCCATTAACTTTTCGTAACTATCCACCACTTCGTAATTTACAGTGCTGCTGCTTATCTTTTCGAAGTGCTTTTTTGCACAGTGGATTTTGGCTTCTTCTATTCCCCTTGTGTCAAAGTGCAGGGATTCAAGCTTGCCCTTGGTTTCGGCGACAAAGTATATGTGTTTTACCTTGCCCTCGTTGAAGACTATAGCCCAGTCGGGATTATAATTGCCAACGGGAGTTGGGATTAAGAAGCCCCTTGGCAGCTTGGCATAGACGCTAACTTCACTGCTGGCATCAAGGGCTTTGGCAAATTCTTTTTCCTTTTCAGAATCGGTAACCAGGTAGTCGTATATGTGCTTTTTCACTTCTATGGCATCCTTGCCAAAAGTCCCTCGCAAGGTATTTTTCGTAAAAATACTACTATCGTATACTTCATCTATGGGATTGTATGTAATGTGCTGGATTATCATCGTGGCCTTTTGTTCATTTATGATCCTGGAGACCTTCAGTATAAATTCTTCCGGATTCTTCTTGAACTGGTCAAAGGTCTTAGGCTGTATACCTTTTAGGATCTTCACAATGGCCTTTCTTGTAAGCTTTGTCTCATCTACCAGTTTCCCCACTAAATCGTATCTTACAGTAGTTGTTACCGGTTTGTATTCCTTGTCCGTGGCCGTTTCTTTGACTTTAAAAGCCTCTCCCCTTTCCAGCTCTTCTTTGGAGGAAATTGAGTCCATTTCTCCAGTTTTCACTTGAAATGTTATTTCAGACACCTTTAAGCCGCTGTCCAGGGCTTCGATGCAGTTTTCAATCAATTCTTCCGTGTCAAAGTCCACATAGTATGCCGTCTTTTGGTTTATCTTGTTCCAGAGTTCCTCGAATTCCTTTTTCTTGAAGTTTTCATTGACCTCCAGCTTTTTGATATTCTCCGCCCTGCTGTCTTCCACAAGAGGTGTGGCACCTTCACTGTATATTTTGCATACAAGCTGGACTATGCCCTCTTCAAAATCCCTCAGTTCATATGGAAGTTTGAGCTTTCCTGCTTCCAAGTCCTCATAATATTTATCAGTTAAATTGTCATTGTCATCGACGTAAAGATTCCTTATAAAGGAGCGGTGAAGGGTTTTTGCAAGGTTTTCATCAATAAAGAGCTCTTCTCCCCGAGCGTTTTTAACCACATTGTTTAAGAAAAACTCCACATTGGCTTTCTGCGGCCTGTCGGATAAGGTTTCGGCAATCTCTGACTGTAAGCCCTTGGCAAAGGTTTCATAAGACTCGCTGGCCATTACAGTGAGGATATTTACGTCGTGGACATTTACCCCTGGAGTTTCACCGTCTATCCTATTGCCATTTTGGTCAACACAGAGTCTAAGGCCCCTGCCCACTTCCTGCCTTTTTCTGATTACTGAATCACTGTGCTTTAAAGTGCAAATTTGAAATACGTTGGGGTTGTCCCAGCCTTCCCTTAAGGCCGAGTGGGAAAATATAAATCTTGTGGGTTCGTCAAAGCTTAGCAGTCGTTCTTTGTCCCTCATTATCAAATCATATGCAGACTCATCATCTGATATTTTTTCTCTACCTTTAGCCTGTGGGTCTATCATTCTGCCCTGTTTGTCTATGGAAAAATATCCTTTGTGGGTATCCTTTACATCGATAGATTTTAAATACTCCAAATAGGGGTCATCAGAGTCCGTGATGTATTCATTTAAGATATTTAAGTACTCTTGTTCAAAAATTTTACCGTATTCGCCATTGACCTGATTGCCGTATTCATCATACTGTCTGTACTTGGCCACTTCATCTATGAAAAAGAGGCTGAGTACCTTTATACCTTTGCTGTATAGTTCTCTTTCCCTTTCAAAGTGGGACCTTATGGTTTCCCGAATCTGTATCCTTCTTAAAGTTGACTCGCTGACATCTCCCTGGACATCTCCGGCAGAAAGGGCAACTCCGTTGATAAAGCTTATGGTGTTTTTGTAGCCATTTATTTCAGATACCCGGTATCCCTTGTACTGCTCCATGTAATTGGAATGAGTGTACAAATCAAAACCTTCATCTACATTTCTGCTAACTCGCTTTATGCCCGTCTTCTGCTTGACCTCAAACTCTATCCTGGCTATCGGTTTTCTCTTGCTGCTGACATCTATGCCTTCAAAGTAGATATATGCACTGGTGCCCGTAAAGCCCTTTACAGAAATACCCTTCACTTTGATTTTTTTCACCAGTTTCATGTTGTACGCATCAAGGGCATCCAAGCGGTATATTTTGTTATATTCCTCTTTGTGGGTAGCAGAATACCTTAAAGTAAACAGGGGGTTAAAGAGTTTCAGTGCTTCCTTGGTTTTCTTGCCTTCCACCGATTGAGGCTCGTCAATTATGAGGATGGGGTTGGTTTGAGACAAGAGATCTATTGGCCTTCTTGAGCCGAATTCATCCAGCTCATCATAGATTCGCCGGGCATCTTTTCCCCGGGCATTAAAAGCTTGAGAGTTTATTATCATGGCATTTATCCCTGAATCAGAGGCGAATTGGTCTATCTTGTGAAGCTGCTTGGAGTTGTAGATAAAGTAACGGATTTTTGTACCGTATAAATCCATAAAATGGTCTTCAGTCATTTGGAAGGATTTGTACACCCCTTCCCGGATAGCAATGGACGGCACCACTATGATGAACTTGCTCCAGCCGTAGGCTCTGTATAGTTCATACATTGTCCTTATATATGTATAGGTTTTGCCGGTGCCCGTCTCCATTTCGATGGTCAGATTATATCTGCCGGCTAAGCTAGCAGAGGGCTTTAAACCGTTTCGCAATTGGACTTTTCGTATGTTTTCCAACACTTCTTCTTCTGACAACATTATGGGATTGTTTTTAAAGCCGCTTTCAAGCAAGAGCATTTGCTGGCCGGCAATTTCTCCCTTTGCCATACCCCTATCCAGTTGAAAGTGGGAGACCTGATTTGGCTGCCCTCTAAAACAATCCACTACAGATTGGACCGCATCTATCTGAAACTGCTGCTCTTTAAATTTTATCTTCATAAAATCACCTTTATAAAACCTTAATCTGTGTATCAGGAGATATGCCTTTAAAGATTTCTTCAAGGTTAATTCTGTCTGGGCATGAACTAAAGGAGCTGTCCCGAAATACTGCCTTTAAAGGTTCATGTTTTGCTATCTGTCTAATAAAATCTTCGTCCAGGTTTTCATCAAAGCAGGCCGCCAAGGAATTGCCTGCCACAAAGTGAACTTCCCTGCCGCAAATATCTTTGGTCTCTATGGGAAGGGAAAGTTCCAATCCTGCTTCAAGCATTACTTGTGTCAGAAGATCAAGGCCGGTCCGGTCTTCTTTTATATTGGATTCTAATTCATCTAAGATGCTTTGATTAAGCTTATCCGGTGTATAATAAATGTCTTTCATGTTTGATGAATCCACTTTGAATACTCTAAAGCCGTAGTCGATATCGGCACCGGTTTCTTCTTTTATCTTTTTCCCGGCACGGCGGATCCGCTCCTTGGATATTTCGGCTATGTTTTTGTAACCTGCTTTGTAGGCTTCCGAGTCTTCGTCACAAGCTTCAGGAAGCTGGACCATTATGTATCTTCTATTACCGCCATCTTCTGCATTGAGCTGCATCACCGCATCTGCAGTAGTGGCTGAACCTGCAAAGAAGTCCAGGATGATTTCATTGTCCAGGTAAAACATGTCAATTAAATATTTTAACAGGTTTGTCGGTTTCGGATAGGAAAAAAGGGCTCCTGCAAAAAGCTTTTTCATCTCGTGGTTGGCCTGTATATTAAGTATGGTTTCTTCAAAACCGATGTGATTCCTGTAGAGTCTGGTCCTTACAATGGGATTGCCTTCGTTGTCCACTTTCGCGTAGTTTTTGCAGTACACATTCCACTGATTATCTTTGCCTTTTTTAACTACTATAAAGCCATTTTTTATGCCCCACTCTACCTTCGATTTGCTCCACATCCAGCGCCAGCCGTCATTGTACTTTTCTCTCCTGTTGTTTGGAAAAACCAAGGTCCCATCAGGAGCTTCTATGCCAAAATCCAGGCTCTCCACATACCCCTTGCTTCCCCTGTCCAGCTTTTCTAAATTGTATCCGCCTCTTTCTTCGTAGTATTCATCCTTGTATTTGTACTTTCCGTCGTCGATATCTACTAGTTGATTCTTGAACTTTAGATTTTCTATGTTTTTGGCATAAAGGAGTATGTATTCCGTTTCCACCATGAGGTACTTTGAATCATTGCCGGAGCCCTTGGATTTTCGCCAAATTAGATTTGCCACAAAATTTCTCTCTCCAAAGATTTCGTCGCAGACCCTTCTCAAGTTGTGGATTTCATTGTCATCGATGCTGATGAGGATTACCCCATCTTCAGACAGCAGGTTCCTGGCCAGTTTTAATCTCGGGTAGATCATGCTGATCCAATCGCTGTGGTACCTTCCGTGGTATTCGGTGATTAGAAAGAGCCTGTTGCCTTCTTGATCCATTTGCCCCGATTTTTTTGCATATTTAGTTTTATCTATGGTGAATTTGTCCTTGTATATAAAATCATTGCCCGTGTTGTAAGGTGGGTCTATGTAGATAAATTTTATCTTGTTTAAATATGCTTCCTGAAGGAGTTTCAAAGCTTCAAGATTGTCTCCTTCGATAAAGATGTTTTGTGTGCTTTCCCAGTTTAGGCTGTCTTCTTTCACAGGCCTTAGGGTTTTGTTAGTGGGAGTATTGGCCAAAATCAAGGCTTCTTTCTTGCCTGGCCATGTAAGCTGGTATCTTTCCTTGCTGCCTTCGACTATCTCATCGCAGAGTTCCTGCTTTAACAGTTCAAAATCTATAGCACGGCTTACGTTGCCATTTGTATCTTCAGTTTCCGTTATGACATTCGGAAAGAGTTTGCCAATTTTTTGTATGTTTTCCCGGGTAATATCCTTTGATTTCATTTTCAGCTTTTCCATTTGAAGACCTCCCTCTATAATCTTTATTTATGTTTAAATATCTCACCTATTCTTAGATTTTCACATACCAAGAGCAAGCCTCATGTATAGTATCGGACCAATATGGTTGAGATTTTGTAAAAAGGGTAACCTTAATACAACTACGTCACTTTTTGTTTTTTAAGGCCATGATAATTCCACTTCCTCTCATGAGGCGCACCCTCCCATATCTCACAGGATCTATGTCCTAAATTCCTTCGTTCTGCCTTACATGAGGTGGATGTCAGCTTTGCTCCTTTACTGGGTCGTTGCCCTTATGGTGAAATATTTTACCTGACAATTCCGGCTCTTGTTGTCAATGTTCAAATCATCAATAAGGTGAAATATTTAGCTTTGACACTTAAATTTACTGTTATCGTAGAAGCGAGTCTGTCAAGGGTCGGCTTCTGCCGAGACGTAGTCCTTGCCCTTGATAGAGGAGCTGCTACGATATACAATTTCTAATATGTGTTAAATGCTTTAAGCTACTTCCTGTAATGTAGGTCTTTTTATGTCATTCATCATTTTTACTGGATCATATTTTACACCGGTTTTTAGTATCACAAAGAAAACTCTTATTAGTTTACAGCATAGCACTATCAGTGATTGTTTCTTTTTTAGGGGATTTTCTTTTCTGGTTGTGTAATATTTATGGAGCTGTTGAAATTCTTTGTTTTTGGCTACTATAGGCATTATGGTGCTAAACAGTATGCTTCTTAGTCGCTTCCGACCACGCTTTGTTATTGTTGTTTGGCCTTTGTGTTTGCCGGAACTGTTTTCTTTTAGGTTTAGGCCGGCTAGTTTTTGTACCTTTTTTGGGTGGTCAAATCTTTCAATGTCTCCTACTTCTGCGATAAAGCCTGATAGGGTTTTTAGACCTACACCTTTGATTTTTAGTATTTCTTTAACACCTGGTATTTGCATTGTTAGTTTTTCTATTAAGTTCATTGTGTTTTGATGTTGTTTCATTAGTAGTTCATATTCTTCTAAAAGAATATGAAGTTCGTTTTCTGCGGCAATTAGACCTTCTTTTATGCCTACGCTTGCCTTTGCTGCTTTTATTAGTTTTGTTGCTCGTTTTATTCCTACTGCACGGCTGATTTCTTTTCTCCATGTTGCTATTATTTCTGGTGCATCGAGTTTTGTTATTTTTTCTGGGGTTGGGAAGTGCTTTAGTATCATTAATGCTGCTTTACCTTCCCAGTCGGCAAAAACGTTGTTGAATTCCGGAAAGTAGATTTTAATCCAGCGTTTTACTTGGTTTTTTATGCTGTTTAATTTTTTTACTAGCTGCCAGCGTGTATTTGTGGCATTTCTTAGTTCGCTGTATATTCCTTTTGGTATATATGGTTCCATGTATCTGCCGTCTTTCATTAGCATTGCTATGGTTTTTGGGTCTTTGCGATCATTTTTGGTCGGACTGTTGTCATCTAGTTCTTTGGTTGTTTTGACGTGGTATGGATTTACTAATACGATTTTTATATTGTTTTCTTCTAGGTATTGTGCAAAGGTGAACCAATAGTGACCTGTAGGTTCCATGCCTACCATTACATGCTGTTTGTGGTTATTCGTTGCGATTTTTGTTATCCAATCTGAAAAGACTTTAAATCCCTGAATATCGTTGTTAAATTTTATTACTTTATCAAGTTCTATGCCTCTGTAATCGAAAGCTCTGGCGTAATGTACGTCGCTAGCGATATCTACGCCTATTATTAGGGTGTTTTCTGTGATTTGCATTATTTTTTCGTTTTGTGTATACTTCATTTAAGTACCTCCTCTGTTATTTAAGGGTCATCTAGATGACGACACCTCGTATGTTAACAGGAGGTACTTATTTTTTCAACTTCGGTTTTATTTCATTACAGGAATGCTCCTTTCCCAAAGAAGGCCCACCCAGGGGCCTTCTTTACATTAATTTATTTTACAGTCCTGGCAGTATGCC
>FZPS01000229.1_pt282 | contig 25970 bp, 25 predicted proteins | sample 1817821 | NCBI WGS metagenome assembly FZPS01 (sample SAMEA104158645, study PRJEB21678) | metagenome | place: Germany | collected 2015-04-21 | reverse complement strand
CAGCCGCGCTGGGCTTTGGTTTCCGCTGCGGATTCCTGGGCCTGCTACACCTAGAAATCGTGCGCGAGCGCCTGGAACGCGAATTCAATCTTTCCTTGATCGCGACCGCACCCAACGTGATTTACGAGGTCGTGGCTGAGGACGGCACCGTCCTCACGGTTACGAACCCATCTGAATACCCCGATGGAAAGGTCGCTGAGGTTCGCGAACCGATGGTGGAGGCGACGATCTTGACGCCGTCGGAGTACGTTGGACCGGTTATGGAGCTGTGTCAGTCCAGGCGCGGAACGATGGGTGGAATGGAATACCTGTCGGAGGACCGCGTTGAGCTTCACTACAAGCTACCTCTAGCGGAGATCGTCTTTGACTTCTTTGATTCGCTGAAGTCGCGCACCCGCGGGTACGCATCTTTGGACTACGAGTCAGCCGGCGATCAAGCCGCGGATCTGGTGCGCGTGGACATCCTGCTCAATGGAGAACCTGTGGACGCATTCAGCGCTATCGTGCACCGGGACGCTGCTTACTCTTACGGCGTGAAGATCACGAAGAAGCTGAAAGAACTTATCCCCAGGCAACAGTTTGAGGTTCCAGTGCAGGCCGCGATCGGTTCGCGCGTAATAGCGCGTGAAACCATTAAGGCCCTGCGCAAGGACATGCTGGCCAAGTGCTACGGCGGTGACATTTCCCGTAAGCGTAAACTGCTGGAGAAGCAGAAGGAAGGCAAGAAGCGCATGAAGTCGATCGGTCGCGTCGACGTGCCGCAAGAAGCCTTCATTTCCGCACTGACTTCCGAGGCTCCATCTAAGTGACGTCCAAAGATTCTGCGCGGGAGACCACCGAGGAGCAGTTCGCCGTTCGTTATCCGGCTAGGACCAAGTCGTTTGCGCGCCGCGGCCGTCCGCTTCATTCGTCAACGCAGCGCACCTGGGATGCTCACGCTGATCAGTACGTGATCGAGGTGCCTCGCGATGGCGGTTACACGACTGTAGACTCGTCGTTCCAAATCGATCTGGACGCCGAGTTCGGCCGGCGCGCCCCGCTAATAATCGAGGTCGGCACCGGCAACGGTGAGCAACTGGTTAGTTACGCGGCCGAGCATCCCGATGTCAACCTGCTCGGCATCGAAGTGTGGAAGCAGGGGATTGCAAAGGCGATCTCACGCGCCGTTGACGCCGGTGTCACAAACATCCGATTCATCGAGGTTGACGCCGCGCAGGCCCTGCCCACACTGCTACCCGAAGCGTGCGCGCAGGAAGTATGGACGTTCTTCCCCGACCCGTGGCGCAAAGCCCGCCACCACAAGCGCCGCCTAGTCAACGACGCATTCGCCAATACGATCGCCCGACTCCTAAAAGACGGCGGCCTGTGGCGACTCGCAACGGACTGGCCAAACTATGCGTGGCAGATGCGCGACGTCGTGGAAGCCAGCCCCGCCCTCGAAAATATTCACGAGGGCGAACGACCCGACTCCCGGGACCCTGAACCAGAGCGGGGTGGATTCGCACCTCGGTTTGAACAGAGGGTGATGACGCGGTTTGAGCAGCGCGGACTGGATGAAGGGCGAGTAGCGCACGACATCGTGGCGAAACGAGTGCCGCGTGATGATGCGGAAACACCGACGGGAACGCTACACGGCGATGCCGAAGAATCGAATCGAATGGCGCGAGGCGACGCCGAGGGAATGACGCGAAAAATCGCTGACGACCACGCTGAGGAAACCCAGTGAGCCCCTACGTGCCTGACGGCATTGAATGGCCGGTGACGGGGGAACTGGAACCTGCCAAGGTGGGGGAGCACAGTCCAGAGTTCGCGCTGTACATCCACGTCCCGTTTTGCACAGTGCGATGCGGTTACTGCGATTTCAACACCTACACGGTGGATTTTGGACGCGGAGCAGATCGCGCGACCTACGATGAATCGGTCGCAACAGAAATCGAGTTGGCACAGCGAATTTTGGAGCCTTTCCCGCACGAACCCGTGCAGTCAATCTTTTTTGGCGGAGGAACGCCAACACTTCTACAGCCTGAGCAAATCATCGGCATCTTGGACCATGTTCGCAAGCATTTCGAGCTGGCTGACGACATCGAGATCACCGTCGAAGCGAATCCGGACACGGTGGATCAGGTCGTACTGCAAAGGCTCGCTGATGGTGGCGTTACCCGCTTGTCGTTTGGAATGCAGTCCGCAGTCCCGCACGTTTTGAAAACACTTGACCGCACGCACAATCCCGAGATGGTTCCCGAGGTCGTGCGCTGGGCCCGCGAAGCTGGGCTGGATGCGTCCGTCGACCTGATCTACGGGACGCCCGGCGAGTCAATTGACGACTGGCGCAGGTCACTGGAAGCTGCGATTGCGCTGAATCCGGACCACATTTCGACGTATGCGCTCGTGATTGAGGAGGGCACGAAAATGTGGGCGGACGTGAAGCGCGGCAAGCTACCCATGCCTGACCCGGACGATGAGGCCACCAAGTACGAACTTGCCGACCGGATCCTGACGGAAGCTGGCTTTGCGTGGTACGAGATCTCCAACTGGGCGCGCCTGGAACCCGGCGAATCGGCAGGGACGACACAGGTACAGCACGCGTCGAAGCACAATCTGGCGTACTGGTTTGACTGGGACTGGTGGGGGATCGGCCCCGGCGCACACAGTCACGTCGGCAACCTGCGCTGGTGGAACCGCAAGCACCCGCGCGCATGGGCAGATGCTCTACAATCGCGCACGCCTCTGATCGGATCTAATACAACGCGTCCAGCAGCGCACTCAGACGCACCGAGCACGTCCGACACAAATGTCGACGCCGCACCCAGCGCATCAACTTCACCCAACGCTCAAAACGTACCAAGCTCACCCGCCCAGGCAGGCGAAGTCCTAGACGCAGAAGACCGCGCACTCGAAGCCGTACTCCTGCGAATCCGTACGGCTGACGGCATCCCAGTTTCACAGATCGACCCAACCGTGCGCGGACGAATCCTCGCCCTCGTAAATGAAAAATTGATTGACGAGGACGCAGCTGAGCGCGGCACGATTAAGCTAACGCTACGGGGAAGGCTACTCGCGGACTACGTGACGCGGGAGTTAACGGTCTGAGCCGCCGACGGTCACGAAGTCGATGAGTTCCTCGACGCGTCCAAGCAGGGCGGGTTCGAGGTCGCGGTAGGTGCGCACGCGGGCGAGGATCGCCTTCCACCCCAGGCCAATGTCCTCGCGGGTTTCGTGGGGGAGCCCCAGGGCCCGCAGTGTTCCGACCTTAATATCCGTTCCGCGCGGAATGTCCGGCCATGCTTTCAAACCAACGCGGGCAGGTTTCACGCCCTGCCAAATATCGACGAACGGGTGGCCGACAACTAGCACTGATTCAGGCCAGCGTGACATGACTTCGTCAGCAATGCGGCTTTCCTTTGAGCAGGGGACAAGGTGGTCGACCAAGACTCCGACGCGACGTTCAGGTGTGGGCCCGAATACTTCGAGTACATCCGCCAGATGATCGACGCCCTCCAAATATTCAACAACGACGCCTTCCACGCGCAGGTCATCGCCCCAAACTTTTTCAACAAGTTCCGCGTCGTGGGAGCCTTCCACAAAAATGCGGGACGGCTGTGCAACTCGGGCGCGATCCAGCTTCACGGCGCGCGAACCAGAAGCGGTGAACTTCGGCTCGGTGCTTCGCTTCCTAACCGGGACGGTCAGTTCGACGGGTCTTCCATCCACCCAGAACCCGCCGCCCAGAGGGTAAGAACGCCGATTTCCGCGCCGGTCTTCCAACTCAACCAGGTGCACGCCACCGGATTTCTCCACGCGGATGACCGCGCCCACGAAGCCCGAGGAGGGGTCTTCAACAACCAAGCCCCGCTCGGCGGGCACCTTCTTTGAATGAGGGCGGTGCGCGAAATCTCCAACCCGGTGCGGGTCAGACGCGAAAATATCTGTTCCGTATCGGTCCATCACGTCCCATATGTTAGGACGGTCACGAAAACAAAACGCAGTGCCGCGCGGAGCCTCCCAGATTGTTCGCCAACAGCTAAGAAATGCGTAGTGTAAGCCCAAAACGTGACCAACTACCAATTCTTGAACCGTGTTTGCGATTGATAGATTTCGCAAAGCAAACGACAATGTTAGAAGTTGAACCTGCACTCGCTAAAGCGATGCGCTCGCGTTTTATGAGGTTGATTGTATGTCGCGTGCCACCAAATGGATCATTGGCGTGATTACCGCTCTGGTAGTGGTGCTCGGCGGCTCAACGGCTGCCTATGCTTCCTACTACAGTGGTCGTGCTCTTCCGGGCACTTCCATTGCGGGAGAATCCGTGTCCGGGATGACCCAGGCGGAAATCGTTGAAAATATCCAGCAACGAGCCGATGATTTTACCGCTGATCTTACGGTCGATGGGAAGGAATACGAACCGTCCCTATCCGACCTGGGAATCACAGTGGATGCTGAGGCCACGGCTGAGAAGGCTCTCACTAGCTCCGCTGACGCCTGGTCTCGCGTTAAGGGACTTTTCGATTCAAGTGACGTTCCTTTGGAAGTTTCACTGGACGAGGGCGTTCTTGACGAATACGCCGAGGAACTGGTGAAGGCCCTGGGGGAGCCCGCTAAGAATGCCAGCGTTTCTTTTGACCCGGAAGCAGAAGCTTTCACGGTTGAACCGGCAAGCGTGGGCCACGGCCTCGAGATGGAAGAATTCCGCAACTTTGCAAAGTCCACTGCTGCAAACTTGTCCGAGGACGCGGCTGAGTTCACCTCCCTTGAAACTGAGCCTGAAGTTTCAACTGAGGACGCGCAGAAGTTTGCTGATTCAGCCAACCAGCTGATTGCGGTTCCGGTTTCAATCTCAACTGGCAACCGCACGATCAACCCGACCATTGAGGAACGCGCAAAGTGGGTTGACCTCGACACCGAAGATGGCATGCTCGACGAGGCAATCATCGATGAGAAAAGCGTTCAAAACTGGGCGCTGGAAACCGCTGAGTCGACCAACGACGAACCGGTACCGGGAATTCACAACATTAACTCTCGCGGAGACGTGGTCTCGACGCCTGAGCCTGGAACCCCGGGCTACTTCGTCAACAATGCCCAGTCGATTGCAGACGGCCTTGTTGCCGCACTGAAGAACAGGGAAGCCTTTGAAGGCCAGCTTGAATACGACGAGGTCGAGCAAGAGTTTGAAGAGCGCCTAATCGCGGACGGCGCGGAAAACCTGGCGTACCAGGCAGCACCGGGTGAGAAGTGGATTGACATCAACCTGTCAAACGCAACCACCTCCGCTTACGAAGGCGCAACGATCGTGCGTGGACCAGTTCCAATGGTTCCTGGCGAGCCGGGCACAGAAACTGTTACGGGCACGTTCCGCGTGTACCTTCAATATGAGATGCAAACCATGCGTGGTTTGAACCAGGACGGCACGAAGTATGAAACTCCGGACGTTCCCTGGGTGACCTACTTCCACGGCGGTTACGCACTGCACGGCGCTCCCTGGCGTTCAAGCTTTGGATGGAGCGGACCGGGCGGGTCACACGGATGTGTGAACATGCCGGTTGGTGACGCGAAGTGGTTCTACGACTTCGCAGAAATCGGAACGATAGTCGTAAGCCACTACTAAGAGTGACAGCACCCACCTCGAAAATGAGGTGGGTGCTCTGGCATGTGGCGTGTCTACGTACTAGAGTTAGCACTCGGGCACCTTGAGTGCTACCAGTGGGGATGTAAGCATCGCCCTCGAAAATGATGAAACTTGACCGCAAAGGAGGTCACGATGGCAACAGCTGATAGACGTCTGGACGTTCTACGCGCAATTGTTTCGGACTACGTGGCCACCCGCGAACCGGTTGGGTCGAAGTCGCTTGCGCAACGATACGACCTGGGAGTTTCACCCGCCACGATCCGTAACGACATGGCGGCTCTTGAAGAGGCGGGCCTGATTTACCAGCCGCACACCTCCGCGGGTCGGATACCGACCGTGCAGGGATACCGCATGTTCGTGGACCGCCTGGCCCAGTTGAAGCCCATGTCCACGCCGGAGCGCCGCGCGGTCGAATCATTCTTGGCGGACGCTGTCGATATTGACGACGTGGTGGAACGAACTGTGCGACTTCTTGCGCAGCTGACTCGCCAGGTCGCGATCGTTCAGTACCCGCAGTATGACTTGGCGAAACTGGTGCGCGTTGAACTGGTGGACCTGGGGCCCGGGCGCACGCTGGTCATCGTTATTTCCGATGATGGCCAGGTTGAACAGCGCGTCATTCCAGACTACGGAGTGGAAGAAGAAGACTTTAACAGCCTGCGCGACCAGATCAACGAAATCTGCGTGGGCGCGGATCTACAAACCCTGCCGGACCTGATCTCCCCTTTGAGCGTGATTGGTCACGAAGACGAACGCCGATTCCGCACCGCCGTGTGCCAGGCTGTTGTTGACCCAACCCGCCGCGACGGGGAGGAACGAATCCTGGTGGCAGGAACAGCAAACTTGGCTCGATCAGGCGTTGATTTTTCGAGGTCGATTGTGCCCGTGTTGGACGCCCTAGAGGAACAGGTTGCGCTACTGCGACTGTTCTCCGCAGTTCCAGCTGACGACGTGACGGTTTCGATTGGTGAAGAAAACTTGCACGACGGACTGGTTGAAACAGCTGTGGTTGCGGGAACCTACGGTTCTGAGAACGCAAACGCACACCTGGCTGTGGTTGGCCCAGTCCGAATGGACTATGTGAATGCGATGAGTTCAGTCCACGCCGTGGGCGCCTACCTCACTCACTTCCTGCATGGAAACAGAAGCTAAACCCGACCAGAAGCGCACAACAGAAGTTAAGTAAGACAAATAAGGAACGAACTCGGTGAGCGAAGACTATTACGACATCCTCGGCGTTGATCGCGATGCATCTGCGGATCAGATCAAGCGTGCCTACCGCAAGCTGTCGCGCAAATACCACCCCGACATTGCCGGTGTGGAGTACGAGGAAGAGTTCAAGAAGATTTCGGTAGCCTACGAAACACTTTCGAACCCGAAGAAGCGTCAAAGCTACGACATGGGCGGTGCGACCGGCATGGGTGGCATGGGCGGAATGGGTGGTTTCGGCGGGTTTGGTGACCTGTTTGAAACGTTCTTCTCAGCAGCTGGCGCAACCGGAGGTCCGGTGCCGCGTGGTCGCCGTGGCCAAGACACCCTCACAGTCATTGAGGTGGGCCTGGAAACGATCGCGTTCGGGTCCCGTGAAGAAGTCACGATTGACACGGCTGTTCGCTGTCCGACCTGCGACGGCACATGCGTGAAGCCGGGAACCTCCCCGCGAACGTGCACCTCCTGTAACGGTTCGGGAACTGTGCGCCAGATGCAGCGTTCCCTGCTGGGCAACATCATGACGCAGGCTCCGTGCCCCGCGTGTGGGGGACACGGAACGATCATTCCGGACCCGTGTGAGGAATGTGGTGGCGAAGGTCGCGTTCACGCGCGTCGCAAGATCGCAGTTGACGTTCCTGCCGGCATTGAAAACGGAACTCGCATCCGCCTTTCCGGACAGGGCGAAGCCGGCCCCGGCGGAGGAGCCCACGGCGACCTCTACGTCGAGGTTCGCGAAAAGCCTCACCCGGTGTTCCGCCGCCAGGGCGATGACCTGGTCGCAGACCTCTACGTCCCGATGACCGCCGCCGCTTTGGGCACAACCATCACGCTGGATACGCTTGACGGCCCTGAAGATATCGTCATCCAGCCTGGCACTCAGCCCGGCGAAGAAGTCAAGATCGACGGCCTGGGTGTTGGACGCCTGCATCGTCGAGGACGCGGCCGACTTCGCGCACGAATCAACGTTGAAGTCCCAACGAGCCTGTCCGATAAGCAGCGCGAGCTACTCCAACAACTTGCCGAACTGCGAGACGAGGAGCGGGTCGAAGCCAAGACCGGTGCCGACAACGCGGGATTCTTCTCTAACCTGCGAGATAAGTTCACCAAATGACAGCGCCCGTTTTCTTCGCTGAGGACCTAAGCTCCGCAAAACCAGGGGACCAGCTCACCATCGAGGGTGGCGACGCCAAACATATCCGCGTCATGCGAATCGAACCTGACGATCGCCTCGACCTCGTCGACGGACGTGGAATCCGTGCGCAAGCCCGCATGTTCCAAATTCGCGACAATAGCGTCACCGTGATTATCGAGGACGTGGCTGAGGAACCGATTGGTCAGCCGCGGGTAACCCTGGTCCAGGCTCTAGCAAAGGGAGGCCGCGACGAGCTCGCGATCGAGATGGCAACCGAGCTTGGCGTCGATCGGATCATCGCGTGGCAGTCTCAGCGAGCCATTGTCCGCTGGGCCGGCAAAAAACGCGACAAGGCCATGGACAAGTGGCGCAACATCCTGCGTGCTGCCACCAAGCAGGCGCGTCGCGCCCGCATCCCCGAACTCCTGTTCGCCGACTCAGCTGAAGCAGTTGTAAACCTGGTCGAAAATGACCAGCTGATCGTCATGCACGAATCAGCCGAACAGCGCGTTTCCGAGATTCCCGGACCCTGGGATGCGCCCAGCTACGCCCTCGTGATTGGACCAGAAGGTGGCATCACGGACACGGAACTTGACGAGTTTAGGCGCGCCGGCGCTGAAGTCGTGCTAGTAGGCGACACGGTGATGCGCGTGTCGACGGCTGCGGCGGCGGGGCTCACAGTGCTGAACTTCCTGACCGGCAAAGTCTAGACTGGCATTAAGCGCACTTATTTTGATCAACGCAAGGAGACGCGGTAGAACCGAGCCCATGGCCAACAACGATTCGCCAACAACTGAGACCATTCAGCTGCACATCCCCGAACACTTGGATCCAGTCAGCGTACTGGGGCCCGAGGACGAAGTTATTCGTACGCTTGAAAAGAGCTTTCCCGGTATCCGGGTGTCCTCCTTGGGGCGTGAAATCACGATCTCTGGCGATACGGAAGAAGTGGCGCTGACCGCGGATCTGGGGCGCGAACTAATCGGGCTGGCCAGGAGCGGGCAGTATCTGAACGCCGAAACTGTCCAGCACGCCATTGGGTTACTTGCGGACACGGGTACGAGCATCGCGTCGAACGAGACGATCCTGACCGTGCACGGCCGGGACATTCGCGCGAAAACTCCGGGACAGCAACGCTACGTCGACCTCATTGCAAATAACACGGTAGTTTTTGGAATCGGACCGGCAGGTACGGGCAAGACCTATCTGGCAATGGCGATGGCTGTAAACGCGCTGCTAAGCGGTGAGGTACGTCGGATCGTGCTGACGCGCCCGGCCGTGGAAGCGGGGGAGAGCCTGGGCTTCCTGCCGGGTACGCTCACGGAAAAGATCGATCCGTATCTGCGCCCTCTGTACGATGCCTTGAATGAAATGATTGACCAGGAAGCGCTCCCCAGACTACTGGCCGCGGGAACCATTGAGGTTGCGCCGCTTGCCTACATGCGTGGACGGACGTTGAATGACTCGTTCATCATTTTGGATGAAGCGCAGAACACGACGCCGTCGCAGATGAAGATGTTCCTAACCAGGCTTGGATTCCGATCCAAGGTCGTGGTTACGGGGGATGCTTCGCAGGTTGACCTGCCGCGCAACACCGCGTCTGGGCTACGCACGGCCCACCAGATTTTGGAAGGCATTGAGGACATCGAGTTTTGTCATCTGACTTCCAAAGACGTGGTTCGCCACCGGCTGGTTGGTGACATTATTGATGCGTATCAGCGCTGGGATGAAGAACATTCAGCCCCGGACAAGACTGCCAGGAGGAACCGGTGAGTGTTGAGGTCCTAAACGAAACCGAGTTCGACATTGACGTAGACGAGTTTCGCGCCATTTCCGAATACGTGCTGGCACAAATGCACGTGTCAACGGACGCGGAGCTCGCAATCATGTTCATTGACCCCGAACCAATGGAGGAGCTACACGTGAAGTGGCTCAACCTGGAGGGTCCAACGGACGTCATGAGTTTCCCAATGGATGAACTCAGGCCCGGAACCGCAGAACAGATCTCCCCGGCAGGCACGCTAGGCGACATCGTCATCTGCCCGCAGGTGGCGCGCAAACAAGCACTCCAAGCCGGGCATTCTTCCGCAGAAGAAATGCTGCTACTAACAGTTCACGGAATCTTGCACCTCCTCGGCTATGACCACGCCGAGCCGGAGCAAGAAAAGGTCATGTTCAGCCTGCAGCGACAACTGCTACTAACCTTCCTGGCTAATCGCAGGACGGAGTCCGCGAATGGGTAGTGTCCCACTCGGCTTTCTAATAACCACTTCTGTAATCTTCATTATCGTCGCGGCGATTCTAGTTGCGGCGGAGTCATCTCTTTCGCGCCTTTCCAAAGCAGCCGTCGAAGACTTGATCGAAGAAGGACAGAAGAGGGCGAAGCGACTCGACACCCTGCTAGATCAACGCCGAAGCACCGCGCTTTCTGTTCGAGCCGGGCGAATCGCGTTGCAAACAGCCGCTGCAGTTGCAATCACGATAGCTTTCACGCACGGAGGCTGGCCGTGGTGGGTCATCCTGCTCCTTTCAATCGGCGTTAACTGGCTGGTCGCGTACTTCGTGATCTCGGTGATCCCACAGCAAATCGCTTGGCGAAACCCCGAAAAGGTAGCTCTGCACACCACGCCGCTTCTAGAGTTCATGCTCAAGGCTGGTCGACTGGGATCACCGATCGTCGAACTGTTCCGCAAGGTCTTGCCGGCATCGCCGCAAACGGACGCGGAAGCACGCGCTGAGATGACTGAAGAAATGCGCGAGGTCGTCGACCAGGTTGGTGAAACCGAGGGCTTTGAGTTTGAGGACCGCGAAATGCTTCGTGCTGTCTTCGAACTTGGCCACACCTACATTCGTGAAGTCATGGTTCCGCGAACCGACATGGTCACTATCCAGGCTGACGTTCCAGTCAGCAAGGCAATAGCACTGTTTGTTCGATCGGGATATTCCCGCATTCCCGTGATCGGTGAGAACGTCGACGACGTCGTTGGCATCATGTACTTCAAGGACGTCGTGTCCCTGCTACATCGCAGGCCCGAGGATTCGAAAAAGCTAGTCCGCGACATCTGCAGAGCGCCGCATTTCGTTCCAGAGATGACTCTGGCTGACGATGAGCTTCGCCGCATGCAAAACGCTCGCGTACACATGGTCCTGGTGGTCGACGAATACGGTGGCATTGCCGGGCTACTCACCATTGAGGACCTGATCGAAGAAATCGTTGGCGAAGTAAATGACGAACACGACCGCAACGTCGTTGAACCCGAGGAACTCAGTGCCGGAGTCTGGCGCGTCCCCGCGCGGTTCCCAATTGATGAACTCGGTGAACTACTCGGCATGGAAATTGAAGATGAGGACGTCGACTCGGTCGGCGGACTATTACAAAAGGCTATGGGCAGGGTGCCTTTGCCGGGTGCGCGCGCAATCGCGCTCGGAGTGGACATGACTGCCGAAGAAGCTGTTGGGCGTCGTCGCCAGGTTGGCACAATCGTCGCAACTAGAGCAATTATTGACCCGCAAGAAGAAGGCGAATAGATGCGCTTCCCCTCAGATGATGAACTAATGGATGGCCCGAACGCATTCGACGACTTTGACGATGTTGAAGCCACAGAATCCGATGAACTTGAAGTCGATGCGGACGCCGGCAGCGCCCTCGAAAATGATGAAACTACCGGTCTGATTGACGCGAATTATGACGAAAACTTTCGCGCCGGATTCGTCGCGATTGTGGGCCGGCCAAACGTTGGCAAATCGACGCTGACCAACGCGCTGGTTGGCGAAAAGATCGCCATCACGTCAAACCGGCCTGAAACCACCAGGCACGCGGTTCGCGGAGTCGTGCAGGGCGATGATTACCAGCTAGTTTTGGTGGACACGCCGGGTTATCACCGCCCTCGTACACTGCTTGGAGAACGTCTAAATGACGAGGTTCGCGACTCGCTGGCAAACGTTGACGCGATCGTTTTCTGCCTGCCCGCCGACCAGAAGGTGGGACCGGGGGATGACTTTATTGCTCGCCAGTTGCGCGGCGTAAAAGCGCCCGTGATCGCGGTTGCGACCAAGATGGACGCGGCCAGCAGGGAACGCGTCGTAAAGCACCTAATCAGCATCGAACAGCTGGGGGATTGGGACGCAATCATCCCCGTATCGGCAGTCAAGGGCCAGCAGGTCGACGCTTTGAAAGAACTCCTGGCCGAGCGCATGCCGCTTTCACCACCGCTGTACCCGCGCGACATGGCAACCGACGAATCACGCGACGTCATGATCGCGGAGTTAATCCGTGAAGCCGCGTTGGAGGGCGTGCGGGAAGAACTACCGCACTCGCTTGCCGTTCAAGTTGAGGAAATCATCGAGCGGAAGAAGAAGCCGAACCAGAAGTACCCGCCGATGCTCGACATTCACGTGAATCTGTACGTGGAGCGCGATTCGCAAAAGGCGATCATCATTGGCCGGGGCGGGTCGCGACTGAAGCACGTTGGCATGCGTGCGCGACGCGAAGTTGAGGCCTACCTTGGCCGACGCGTGTACCTGCACCTGCATGTGCGCACTGCGAAGGATTGGCAGCGCGATCCGAAGATGCTCGGAAAGCTGGGCTTCTAGCGTCGTCCATATTGTGGAATGCTTTAGACGGACTGGTGGAACACCCGTAGTTTAGATACATGCGTTTCAACATGCTCCTCCTTATTCGCCGCGTTGAGGCCTAAACGGATTTCTTAGGCCACCTCGACGCGGAGTTAGTCATGGGCCTAAACCCCGTTTAGACAAGCAGGAGAAAACGATGCGGACACAACCGCGAATTTCAGCGCAACAACCTTCCAACATGCCGGTCGCAAAGTACCGTCCCTTCCTAGAAACAAACCCTGTTTCGTTGCCTGACCGCCAGTGGCCTAATAACAGGATCACGCGCGCTCCTCGTTGGCTATCAACAGATCTACGCGATGGAAACCAGGCTCTTATCGAACCGATGGACCCTAAGCGCAAACGCGAAATGTTTGATCTGCTGGTCCGAATGGGGTACAAGGAAATCGAAATCGGGTTCCCCGCAGCCTCCCAAACTGATTACGACTTCGTTCGTTCTCTGATTGATGATGAGGCCGTTCCCGAAGACGTTACCGTGTCGGTGCTAACCCAGTCACGAACTGAAATCATTCACCGCACAGTGGAAGCCCTGGAGGGCTTCCACAGGGCCAACGTCCACCTCTACAACGCTACAGCGCCCGTATTCCGCGACATCGTGTTCCGCAACGACAAGGCTTCCACCATTGACCTGGCTGTCACCGGAACGCGCGAAGTGATGGACCATGCTGAGAAGATCCTCGGCGACGACACCATTTTCGGGTTCCAATACTCACCCGAAATCTTTGTGGATACAGAGCTGGACTTCGCCCTCGAAATTTCTGAAGCTGTCATGGATATTTGGCAGCCTGACGAAGACCGCGAAATCATTCTTAACCTGCCGGCCACGGTAGAGCGTGCAACGCCGAACATTTACGCTGACCAGATTGAGTGGATGTCTCGGAACCTGTCGCGCCGCGAATACATCGCACTTTCAGTCCACCCCCACAATGACCGGGGGACCGGTGTTGCAACCGCAGAACTCGCCATTATGGCTGGTGCAGACCGCGTTGAAGGTTGCCTGCTTGGACAGGGCGAGCGCACCGGAAACGTGGACCTGATTACGCTGGGCCTGAACATGTTTTCGCAGGGCGTTGACCCTGAAATTGACCTTTCAAACATTGACGAGGTGCGCAGGACAGTCGAACACTGCACCCAAATGCCGACGCCGCCACGCCAACCGTACGTGGGGGACCTCGTGTACACGTCGTTTTCTGGATCTCACCAGGATGCGATCAAGAAGGGCTTCGAAGCTCGTGCGAAGAAGGTCAAGGCCGCCGGTGGCGACGAGAACGCGGTCCCGTGGGAGTTGCCATACCTGCCGATCGATCCGCACGACGTTGGTCGCGATTACGAAGCGGTTGTCCGCGTGAACTCGCAGTCCGGCAAGGGCGGCGTGTCCTACCTGATGCAGACCGCACACAACCTGGATCTGCCGCGACGCCTGCAAATCGAGTTCTCCCAGGTCGTTAAGCGCCACACCGACACGTTCGGTGGCGAGATCGACGCGAAGAGCCTGTGGACAGTCTTTGCCGATGAGTACCTACCCGCATCGTTTGCGGAAGGACTCACGCCGTGGGGCGAGTTCTCGCTTGACCGCGCGAAAATCGTTTCCCACGACGAAGACAACGACAGCGTCCGCCTCGCAATCGACGTTCATAGAAACGGCGAGGCCGTGCACGTCGACGCATCTGGCAACGGCCCAGTCGACGCCTTTGTTAACGGAATGAACGACCTAGGTGTTGACGTGCGCATCCTTGACTACGCGGAACACGCAATGGGTCAGGGCGGCGACGCCAAGGCTGCGGCCTACATTGAGGCCGTTGTAGAAGGACAGATCGTGTGGGGAGTGGGCATCCACCCCTCAATCACACAATCAACGATCCTGGCGGTACTGTCAGCAATGAACCGCGCACTTCGCTAGGCGCAACACAAGCGACACGACCGGGCGAGGCATCTGAAGCCTCGCCCGGTTTCTTGTGGAACAATACGGGTGTGAAAAGTTATCGGGATGAAGCAATAGTGCTGCGCACACAAAAGTTGGGCGAAGCCGACCGCATCATCACGACTTTGACTCGAAACAACGGCCTCAAACGAGTTGTGGCTAAAGGCATCCGACGCACGTCCTCGAAATTTGGTGCAAGGCTGGAACCATTCACGGTTGTGGATGCACAGTTTTATCAGGGACGCAGCTTAGATATTTTGACGCAGGTGCAGACGCTTCGCCCATATGGGCTTCAGATTGCGCAAGACTACGACCTGTACACGCGTGCCAACGTGATGGTTGAGATTGCGGAGAAGCTGTCGGAGGAAGAATCCCATCCGCCGATGTACCTGCTGTTACTGGGCGCCCTGCACGCGCTGGCAAATAGGCGACACAAGCCCGACCTCGTAATGAATTCCTTTATCTTGCGGGCAATCGCAATGTCAGGTTGGGCGCCTTCATTTTGGGACTGCGCGGTGTGCGGAAAGCCGGGACCATGCTCCGGGTTTAACGTGTCTGCGGGAGGTGCCGTGTGCGATACGTGCCGGCCACCGGGATCGCTGGCGCCATCGCGCGAAGCAATGGGCCTGCTGGGCGACCTGCTGTCCGGTGACTGGGGCAGCGCGGACGTCGCGGAAGACTTTGCACGCCGAGAGGCATCCGGCCTGGTGGCCGCATGGGTGCAATGGCACATTGAGCGCAGAATTAAGTCGTACAGTTTGATTAGCTCGCGAAACTAGGTTCATCCAAACATCGGAGGACACATGAGCACGCCCGGACCCGGAGAACACTCTTCGAAAGCCCCGCAAATCGCGGGAGTTCCCCGCCACGTTGCGATCATCATGGACGGCAACGGCCGGTGGGCGAATGCGCGCGGCCTACCTCGAACCGAGGGGCATCGTGCCGGCGAGGAAGCACTCATGGACACGATCGCGGGCGCCCTTGAAATCGGAGTCAAGCACCTCACCGTGTACGCCTTTTCGACGGAGAACTGGAAGCGCTCACCCAAAGAGGTCCGCTTCCTCATGGGGTATTCCCGCGAAGTGCTACGTCGTCGGCGCGACCAACTAAACGAGTGGGGCGTCCGGATTCACTGGTGGGGCAGGCGCCCTCGTCTGTGGAAATCCGTCATCAACGAACTGCAGGCGGCCGAACAACTAACCCGCGAAAACGAGAAACTACACTTCAACATGGCCGTCAATTACGGGGGCCGCGCCGAAATCACCGATGCCGTTAGACAGATTGCCGGCGAGGTCGCCGCTGGCGAACTCACGACGAAGGGCATTACGGAAGACGCGGTGCGCCGAAGGTTGTACGCGCCGGATTCTCCAGATGTGGATTTGCTGATCCGCACGGGCGGGGAGCAGCGGATTTCGAACTTCCTACTATGGCAGTGCGCCTACGCTGAGTTCGCGTTCAACCCGGTTGCCTGGCCGGAATACAATCGCGAAGAACTGTGGGACGACATCCTCGCCTACACCGGGCGGGAGCGTCGCTTTGGCGGCGCAATCGAAAAGGTGGCGGGGAAGTAGCCGGCTATTCGTAGACCGTAATGCGGCGCGTTCCTTATCGGTTCTTCGACTTCGTTTCCGGCGCGCCTTGGTGCCGCAAACGGTAGGGAAGTAGACGCTTAGTCTTCGACCTTGATTGTGGCGCGTTCCTTTGCGGCCTTGTTGCGGCGCTGCAGGATGAATAGCGAAAGCATTATCACGAAGACTGTTGAAACGACGATAGCCCAAGTCTTGCCTACGGTGACGGCCTGGCCGGTCTTGAACAGGCCGATTCCGATTGCGGCGTAAAGCAGGCCCCATGCGATATAGCCGGGGATCGCGGCGAGTGTGTACAGCCACCAGCGCAGGCGCAGGACTCCCGCACCTGCGTGCACGACCGTTTGGAATCCGATGGTTAGGAAAGACAGTGGGACGATGATGAGTCCCCACTTTTCGACCGCGTCAACGCCCTTTCGGACGGACGCGCCTTCAAGCCATGCGCGAAGCTTCTGTACCCACGGCTTGTCACTATTCTTTGACGTCGCTAGGAAACCGTAGGTGCCTAACCAGGCGAGCCAGTACGTTGCCTGGGAGCGGAGGAACACAATCATCGTCAAGAAGGCAGCGATGCCAATATAAGGCCCATCCGCAATCCACTGTGGAACTCCAGGCATTCCTACTCCTTCGCAGCTAGATCTGCCTGACACTGCGGGCAGATCCCAAAAATCTCTAGTGAGTGCTCAATCTCGGTGAACCCGTGCTTCTCCACGAGCGCGTGAAGCAACTCCTCCATTTCACTACCGGTCACCTCGATGCTTCGCAGGCAGTTCCTGCAAACCAGGTGGTGATGGTGAGTGTCCAGGTCGCAACGCCGATATAGCGACTCGCCGTCTGGAGCCATCAGCATATCAATCGCGCCATCTTGAGCAAGCGAACGCAGGTTGCGGTAGACGGTTGCCAACCCAACCTTTTCGCCCTTTTCAACCATGTCCAGGTGGATTTTCTGCGCTGAGCGGAACTCATCAGAGTCATTCAACGCGTCGATCACAGCCTGTTTCTGACGAGTGTTGCGTTTACCAGTACTCAACGTTATCGAGTCCTATTCTGTTACCTTCATGTGCTCGCGCTCCGGATGCATAACCTGCAGCGGATTTACCTTCACCCTGCGGCGCCCTCGCACGCGTTCGATTATAGGACGAAGTGCGAAAACCACCGCGTATATCGCGATTGCGAGCACGACAATCGCAGCGCCGGGGGACAGGTTGTAGAAGTACGTAATCGTAAGGCCAACAACGGTCGTGACCAGTCCGATCGTCATCGCTAAAACCATCGTGGACCTAAATGAGCGCACCAGAATCTGCGAAATCGCGACCGGCACAATCATCAAGGCCGATACCAGTAGCGCGCCGACAACTCGCATCGCCACGGCTACAGTCGCAGCCGCCAGTAGCGCGATTAGGAGCGACAAAAGATTGACCGGTAGGCCTGTTGAACGCGCGAATTCCTCGTCGTTACAAACCGAATACAGCGCGGGCGCCAAACCAACACCGACCAGCAGGATGAATGCCGCCAGGATCAGGATTGACCAAATATCCGATGTCGTTACCGTCGAAATGGAACCAAACAGGTAGGAATTCAGTTGCGAGGACGTGCCTCCCGCCAATCCGATTAGCAAGACGCCACCGGCGATGCCGCCGTAAAACAGCATTGCGAGGGCGACGTCAGACGAGGTTTTACCGGAGATGCGAACGACTTCAAGCGTGACTGCTCCGAGGACGGCAATTACGAACGCTCCGGGGATGGCCAGGGTTTCAGGTTCGGCCAGGTTCATCCAAGAACCCACGAGCCAACCCAGCGCCACACCGGTCAGTGCGATGTGTCCGATGCCGTCACCCATCATCGCCAGGCGACGGTGAACCAGGTACGTGCCAACAACGGGCGCGGTCAGGCCCACCAGGATTGCCGCAATGAACGAGCGCTGCATGAGAGGTGACTGCAACATGGTCAGCAGATCAGCTCCCAGGCCCGTTGAAACGACTTGGGGTAGAAGTGCGTTAATCAATTTGGCCTCCCATGAACCTATCTTCAGACGGCATGTCAGCAGGGTGAGGATAGTGGTGGTGATTCTCCGCGTGAACGCCGGGCAGGTCCTTTGGATCCCCATCGAACTCGACGTGACCGTTCGCGATGTGGATGGCGCGATCTAAGTGGGGTTCCAGTGGCCCAAGCTCGTGAAGGATCAAGATGATCGTCTTTCCCGCGTCCTTGAGTCGTCCAACGATCTCAGCGAGTTTATTCTGAGAGTGGTGGTCGATGCCAGCCAAAGGTTCATCCATAATCAGCAGGTCGGGATCACGCACGAGCGCGCGGGCGATCCGAACGCGCTGTTGCTGACCACCGGACAGGACTTGGAGGGGAACATCTTGGCGGTGAAGCAACCCAACCGTTTTCAGTGCCTCCTGCGCGCGCTTCTTTGAACCGACCGGGTGCCACCACTGCTTCGGCCCAAGCGTTCCAGAGCGTACGACCTCCAATGATGAAGATGACACGCCAGCGCCCGTGGCAGGCCGCTGCGGCACGTAGCCGATTCGACGCCAATCGATTGGACGTCCCCGCTTAGCATTCTTGCGCGAAGATCCGCCGAGTAGCTCGACGTCTCCCGCAGTAACCGGAGCTGAACCCATGAGCGCTTTCACGAACGTGGACTTACCAGAACCGTTTGCGCCGGTGATCGCAACGCACTGCCCGACGGGGATATCAACATCCACGCCGTGCAAGATGACGTTGCTTTCGTAAGCGACGTGCAGATTGTGTGTAGATACGGCAAGAGCCGCATCACTGGGATGCGGCTGTTGCTCTGGGTGACCTTTGCTCACTTGCAGTTAAGGCCCTTTCGAAGATTTTCCAGGTTCTGCTTCATGATATCGACATAGTTCATATCCGGATCGTTCTGGGTCGTGCCCGGATCAAGAATCATTGTTTCAATACCAAGGTCATCAGCCAAGACTTCAATCACCTTCGGCGAAATGTTCGCCTCCGCGTAAATCACCTTTGAATCAGTTTCCTTTACGAGGGCGGAGATCTGGCTTAGGCGTTCAGGTGAAGGCGTAACCTCCGGATCCAGACCCGATACGCCAACCTGCTTGAGGCCGGTCTGCTGAGCCAAGTAGCCAAACGCTTCATGCGAAACAATGAACGTGTCCTGCTTGCACGTAGCCAGACCGGACTTCATCTCGTCGGCCAGGTCCTGCATTTCCGTCGACACCTTCTGCGCATTTTCCCTGTAGAAGGCGGCATTGTCGGCGTCAACCTCACCCAGGAAGTTACCGATCTCGGTAGCAACCGAAGCCATGCGGTCCGCGTCCAACCAGAAGTGGGGGTCGCCATCTAGATCGTGGTGGTGACCTTCCTCGCCGTGATCGTGGTCGTGGGCATCTTCAGCATGTTCTTCATGCGCGTCCTGATCGGCCTCGTCATGCGCATCATCAGCGTGCTCATCGTGATCCGCTTCGTCATGCGTATCGTCGGCATGTGCGTCGTGATCGGCCTCGTCATGGTCTGCGTGATCGTGCGCATCATCAGCGTGCTCATCGTGATCTGCGTGGTCGTGCCCGTCCTCGCCATGTTCGTCTTGGTCGTGAGCATCTTCGCCGTGATCGTGGTCGTGCGATGCCCCGGTCTCGGCTAGTTTCGCTGCGTCCGTGACGTCGAGGACGTGGCTCGGACCTGCTTCTTCGACTGCGGCGTCAACCGCACTTTGGAACCCGTGTAGGTAAACCACAGCGTCGGAAGCGGAAAGTTCGCTCACTACCTTGGGGGAGAGCTCCAAGGAGTGAGCGTCGGTTCTAGGAGGGGTTAGCGACTCAACTGAAACCTTCTCCGCGCCGATCTCTTCTACCAGGTACTGCAGCGGGTAGAAGGAAGCCTTCACCGAAAGGGCGTCCCCCTCGGCCTCGCCCGCATTTTCACCCGCGGTACCGCAACCCGCCAAAACAAAGGCGGTTGCCGCTCCGATTGCAACAAGACTTTTTCGAATGCTCATGACAACCATTATCACTAAGGCGTGTTTTGTCTTCAAATATTTTTGTTGAGACCTTGGTCGCATTCTGACGTGGTCACGTGCACGTGATGTCAATAGTTCCGCGGTGTGAAGCCATATATTCATTCCAGAGGGCGAGGCTGAGTTCCTGTTCCTGCGCAGCTTGCTCCGGGTTGTCGGGAATGATCCACATTCCCTGCGTCCTCTTTTTCTATTTGTTGACGCAGCAACTAAACTTGGGGTTGTCCGCATCATCCAGGTGCGGAATATGAAACGCACCAGCCAGGTGCGGTATCGAAAATAAGGAGAGATTCTGTGGCACAAGAGCCTTCACGTCTAGATTCCGTCATCAACCTCGCGAAACGTCGCGGTTTCGTTTTCCCATCCGGCGAGATTTACGGCGGAACCCGTTCAGCGTGGGACTACGGCCCACTTGGCGTCGAGCTGAAAGAAAACATCAAGCGCGAATGGTGGTCACGCATGGTTCGCCAGCGCGATGATGTTGTTGGACTTGACTCATCAATTATTCTTCCCACCGCTGTTTGGGAAGCATCCGGACACGTAACTGCTTTCACTGACCCACTCGTTGAGTGCCTGTCCTGTCACAAGCGTCAGCGCGAAGATCAGCTCATTGAGAACTACGCAGAAAAGAACAATGTCGCAGAAGCCGACGTCACAATGGATGACGTTGCCTGCCCGCACTGTGGCAACCGTGGCAACTGGACTGAACCCCGCGCATTCTCCGGTCTCATGAAGACCTACCTGGGTGCAGTCGACGATGAAACTGGCCTGCACTACCTGCGTCCTGAAACTGCGCAGGGCATCTTCGTAAACTTCGCCAACGTAATGACGGCCGCCCGCATGAAGCCACCGTTTGGTATTGGCCAAACCGGTAAGTCTTTCCGTAACGAAATCACCCCGGGTAACTTCATCTTCCGCACGCGTGAGTTCGAGCAGATGGAAATGCAGTTCTTCGTCGAGCCTGGCACCGATGAAGAGTGGCACGAATACTGGATCCAGGAGCGCATCAACTGGTACACCGACCTTGGAATTGATCGCGACCACCTGCGCCTGTACGAACACCCGCAGGAGAAACTGTCGCACTACTCCAAGCGCACAGTCGACATCGAATACACCTTTGGTTTCAAGGGCTCCGAGTGGGGCGAACTCGAAGGTATTGCAAACAGGACCGACTACGACCTCAGCACCCACCAGAAGGCATCCGGCGCGAAGCTGGACTACTTCGACCAGCAGAAGAACGAACGCTGGACGCCTTACGTCATCGAACCTTCCGCAGGTCTGACCCGTTCCGTAATGGCGTTCCTCGTTGAGGCATACACCGAGGACGAGGCTCCGAACACTAAGGGCGGAGTGGACAAGCGCACCGTCTTGAAGCTCGATCCGCGCCTAGCTCCCGTGAAGGCCGCTGTTCTGCCGCTGTCGCGCAAGGAACAGCTCACTGAGCCTGCACGTGAACTAGCGCAGCAGCTACGCCGTCGTTGGAACATTGAGTACGACGACGCTGGTGCTGTTGGTCGCCGCTACCGTCGCCAAGATGAGATCGGAACCCCGTTCTGCATCACCTATGACTTCGACAGCCTGGATGACAATGCTGTTACGATTCGTGACCGCGACACCATGGAACAGGTGCGCATCCCGGTTGATGAAGTTGAGTCCTACCTGAGCGAGCGACTTCCGTTCGTCTAGGCCTATTTGAAAGCTTGAACCAAGTTTGAGCACTAGCAACGCATTGACCACCGGGGCTCTGCAGATCGGACCAATCCGACTGTGGACCCCGGTGGTTTTAGCACCCATGGCAGGCGTAACCGACGTGCCCTTCCGGCGCCTGTCCCGCAAGTACGGCGAGAAAGGGCTGAATGCTGAACTCAGCTCCGCCCTCGAAAATGCGGAAAAAGGAACGGACGCACCCGCGGGACTTTACGTCTGTGAAATGATCACGGCGCGGGCGCTGGTTGAAGGAAATGAAAAAACTCTTCGCATGATTGAGCCCGACCCGACGGACCGGGTGCGATCCGTGCAGCTTTACGGCGTTGACCCGGTAACGATGGGGAAGGCGGCGGAATTAATTGTGGATCGTGACCTCGCGGATCACATTGATCTGAATTTTGGGTGTCCGGTCCCGAAGGTGACTCGCAAGGGCGGGGGAGCGGCACTGCCGTGGAAACGCGACCTGCTTTCCGACATTTTGGAAGAGGTCGTAAATGGTGCGGAACGAGCTGGAAAACGGCACGGCCGCGACGTTCCCGTAACTATGAAGATGCGCGTCGGTATTGACGATGAGCATGAAACCTACCTTGATGCCGGGCGGATTGCCGAGAAGGCGGGCGTGGCGGCTGTGGCTTTGCATGGGCGCACGCAGGCGCAGTATTACTCCGGGCATGCCGACTGGGAGACCATCGCGCGGCTGAAAGATGCGGTCGATATTCCCGTCATGGGGAACGGCGACATCTTCACGGGCGCGCACGCCACTCAAATGATGGAGCAGACCGGCTGCGACGCCGTCGTCATTGGACGCGGATGTCAGGGGCGGCCCTGGCTATTCCAGGAGCTCACCGCGCTACTTTCTCACGCGGATTCTGAACCGCTTCGACCAACTTTGCGTGAAGTGACGCAGGTGATCCGTGAACACTGCCTGCTCATGGTCGACCACATGGGTGATGAAGAAAACGCGATGCGCAACATGCGCAAGCACATCGGGTGGTATCTGCGCGGCTTTAAGGTCGGTGGAGAAGCGCGCATGAAGCTCGGCCGAGTCAGTAGTATTGAAGAACTGGACGGACTAATCGCACAGCTGGATTTGGATCAGCCCTATCCGAAGGCAGCGGAAGAAGCGCGAGGTCGAAAAGGTCACGCGCGTCGCCCGCATCTACCCGAGGGGTGGCTAGATTCCCAAACCATTGATGCAACCTCACGCGCTCACGTCGCCGCCAACGAGTCCTTCGCTGACGGTGGCTAAAGTCGGTAGACGGCGAACTTGAAAACTAGGTAGGAGTACACATGGCACTTGTAAACCTCGGCGGGAAAGCTTCGCCAACGGACGCTTCCGCATTCGCGATTGGCGCGGGCAAGTGCGCGTTCATCGTGCCGATCACGGGCGCCAATGCCTCCGAAATTGCATCCGCAGCCCGCGAGATTGAAAGCTCAGCCGCGAACCTCGTTGAGTGGCGCGTAGACCACCTAGACTCCCTCGAATCTCCAATGATCCAGGGCGCACTGCAAGTCCTAAAGCGCGAAACGACGCGCCCAATCCTGGCCACATTCCGCACTAAGATGCAGGGCGGACAGGGCAACCCGTCCGAATCCTTGCGCATTGCAAAAGTGATTTTAGAGGCCGGTGTTGACGCCCTCGATATTGAAGATACGGACCCCGCTGCAGATGAGATCGCCGAATTGGCGTATTCCCACGCCGCGGTTCCGGTGCTGTCAGTTCACGACTTCGCGGGAACCCCGGGCGTGGAGGCGCTACTTAAGAAGTTGAATGAGCTTCAAGATCGCGTGATTTCATGGCACGGTGACGCGGTGAAAGCCGCGCGCAGGGCGGATGCTCTCCGTCCGTCGCAGGGGCGCGCCGACGTCCTCGAACATCGCGGGCCCGGCATCATCAAGATCGCGTGCATTCCGAATAAGCCGATGGATGCGCTCAACATCGCTGTGGCTGCACGTCGGTTCGCTGATGTGTATCAAAAGGCTCCGTTCATAGCGCTGTCTATGGGCACGTATGGCGAGATCACGCGCGCGTTCGCGGGCGCACTGGGCTGTTCAGCAACGTTCGTGAGCCTGGCTGAGCAGGCTTCTGCGCCAGGCCAGATCGACGTAGACGCGCTCGCCAGCTTTGCCGACGCGACGAGCGCACTCAACATTCCGCCGAACCACTCGGCGCAATAGCGGCCTAGTAGACCGGCGCGTCCACGCGCGGCGGTTCAAACCACGCGGTCGTGCCTGGGGTCAGACAGTTTTGGATTGCGCGTTCAGAAGCGGAAAACACCTGTACGGGCCCGGTCTTTAGGACGTCCTGTGACGCCGGAATGGCCTCATCCTCCGTGGAATCTGACCGTAGCAGCAGCCGATTCTCAAGTGGCACGTCAACGTCCTTATCGGATGTGTTGACAACGCACATGATGCCGCCGCTCATGAACACGCCCACCTTGGGTGGTTGCCAATCCAGGCCGGTAACCCACGCGAAACTGCCGTTTCCGAGGTCGTGCTTCTCGCGTAGCTTCAGCGCCAGCTGAGTGTGGCGAACGCGCGCCAGCTCCGATTCAGAGTCTGGAGCCGATGGGCGCACAGCCACGTCCTCGAATTCAACATGCCCGCCAGAAAATCCGAACGGAAGGTACACGGCGCCGGGGAGGCCCGCCAGCAGGATCCGCATGGACGCCCGCCGCGCGGTGTCGGCACCGTCTTCCCAGGAGTTCTTGTGCACGTTCTCGGCAGACGGCGTGGCAACCATTCGGGGGAGCATCGCCTTCCACACCGGCGGCGATCCGACGCGGTCGCGTTCACCAATCGTCGCTTCGATGACGTACGTCAAAGCGTCCGCGTCAAATGGGACGCGATACAGGCGGTCGTCGCGCAGGTGGTGAATCCATTCTTCTTCCAAATGGCGGCGATAATTTTCCACGAGGTCGGTGCGGGCACTCGCCGCGAGGATGTGGTCCTGGGAGAAGTCAGCCAGCTCCGCCATGAGGAGCAAGATTAGTTGAGTGAACTCTTCAGCATGCTTTTCAGCGTTGGGATCTTTTGCGGATTCCGCGATCTTGCCCAGGTCGATTCCGTCGGCGCCAGCCTTTAGCACCTCACGAGCACGCACAATCGTGTCAGCCGTGGACTTTTCAAATCCGAAGAACGGATCGGGCTTGTAAGACTCATCATTTGGAGCCCGGTCAGCGCCCGACAGTCGAACCAGGGCGCGCAGGCCAGCATCGTGCGCAGCGTCAATGATGCGCTTAACCGGGTCAACAGAGGCGTAGAAGTCAATCAGTGCCGGGCGGAACACGACCGCCTGGAACCCCATGTCAGCTATCAAAGGCATGACTTTGGGGAGCATTTCGGCTGCGGTGTCGTCTACCACTCCGGGAATTTCCGCAACTACTGCGGTTCGCCACCAGGGTGTTGGACCCGACGAATGCCGGTGGATCAACTGCGTGCGCACGTATGGCGAAGCCTTGACACGTGCCGCTGTATTTAGGTGCGTTTTTGTGGGCTGGCTATCACTCATCATTGCACCATTGTGCCAAAAACTAGGCTGGGGATAAAAAGATTGGCGCTTTACGGACAGGTATGATCAAGGCGTGAACGCAAGACTTCCGAACTACGAGTATTCAAGCAACGACCGTTTACGGTTCATCCAGGAGAAACCCAAGTCGCCCAACCGCACCGATTTTGAGCGTGACCGCGCGCGAATCCTGCATTCCGCCGCGTTTCGCAGGTTGGGTGAGAAGACGCAGGTTATGGGGCCTTCTTCAGATGACTTCGTGAGGACGAGGCTGACGCACTCGATGGAAGTGGCCCAAGTTGGTCGTGAGATCGGTAAGGAGCTTGGCGCCGATCCCGATGTTGTGGATGCCGCGTGCCTAGCTCACGACCTCGGACACCCACCTTTTGGACACAATGGCGAACGTGCACTGGATTCGATTGCGGAGGACGCGGGCGGATTTGAAGGCAACGCGCAAACCTTTCGCCTACTCGTTCGCCTAGAACCCAAAGTGATTGGACCAAATGGGGAGCCGCGCGGTGTGAATCTGACGCGCGCTTCTCTGGACGCCGCATGTAAGTACCCGTGGGGCAGGGGCGAGGGCCCGGACCCTGTGAAGTCGAGGCGGAAGTATTCGGTCTATCCCGACGACATGGACGTGTTCAAC
>FZPS01000063.1_pt1104 | contig 25976 bp, 44 predicted proteins | sample 1817821 | NCBI WGS metagenome assembly FZPS01 (sample SAMEA104158645, study PRJEB21678) | metagenome | place: Germany | collected 2015-04-21 | reverse complement strand
CTAGTATATAGGTATATCTAAAGATAGATATAAGGATTGAGTCGCTCTTAATAATAAATCTAATAGAGCTGGTTGATGTTGAATGTATTTTGAAGATGTAATAGCTAGAAGACAGTTAGAAGCAGTTCTTTATAATTCTACATACATTTATATCTTTAAAGTAAAAATACAGAAAAAGTATTCTCATAAATGAAACCATCCAATAGATAAACAAAAATTTAGAGATGCAGAATTTGTAGGAATGGGTATAAACTACACATTTTATCCGGCAACCAAGCATTGAAAAGAATTAATAAAAGAATATAATGAAAAAGGAGACAGTTAATGTATTTGATGGAGGATTAAATAAAGACCTTAATCCTATTGTAACTCCTAATAATGTACTTACAGATAGTTTAAATGGTACATTTATTACTTTTAATGGTGATGAACTTAGTTTACAAAATGATGCAGGAAACACAAAAATACCTGTAAAATGAGATGAAAGGCTTTCTACTGAATATGTAGAGGGCGGTTCATATAATTCAGGAGTTATTGTTAAAACTACAAATGATTCTGATGAGACAGTGATGTTTAAAAGTATGAAAGACCATAATACAGATTCTATATGGAGAGAAGATGGTTCTATAAATACGGATTCTTGGGAATTGTTTGATCCTGTAGTAAAACTGAGTAAAGGATTCTATCCTATAGGAATGAAAGAATATGGAGGAGTATTATATATTGTATCTGCAAATAAAGAAACTAATCAGGTGGAATTTGGTAGCTATCCAGCTCCAATACTTTCTAAAGGAGCATTAATGCCTGGACATGATGTAAATATTACTTCTAATGTTAACGATCGTTTATTGTATGAAACTATCTTATTAAATGATTATTCTTTTAAAACTGGGGGTTACGCCACATTCAACCTTTTAAATGCAGACAGTGTAGAACACTTACAAATTCCTCCAAGCAAAAATTCAGCAGGTAAAAAAGGGATGTATAGAGTTCGTTTGATACACCAATTAAATAACGGCTCTTTTGATTTAACTGAAGATGTTTGGGAAAAGTTTTTTGAACACAAAGAAAATTCAGGAACTGAAAAAATACATTGAATAGATTCTACTGATGGGGATAAAACTTTTAAATATCTGTGTCCAAATCAATATAAAGGCAAATTAGCAATAATTGTGGAACTGGACGAGCCTCCTGTTTTTGAGTTTAGTCTTTTGCCGACAATAGAACTCAAAGAAAATAATTATGAAGTAACTCTAAACAATATAAAATATGAAGGATCTGAAAGCATTCCTATAACAGGATTTAATTGGAAACTCACATACTCTGATGGAACTCAAAGAGGTCCAGAACCAGGAGAATCTTTTCCTATTAAAATTTCTAAAGAATATAATCTTGTAACCTATGAAATTACTCCAGAAACTGGGTATAATTGAGAAAATTTTCCTAAAGTATTTAGAGATAAATATACTTTAAGGGGAACTGTTCTATTAGCCGAAAAGTATTATTCAATTTACCTAGAAAGAGTCTCTGGAAGCTGTAGACTTTCTACTGGCGAAAAAGAATACAGAATGTTAGTGTTATATAACAGTAGTGGAGCATTGGGGATTAATTTTGAAAATACTTCAGGAGATGAAAAAGCTATAGCATTCTTATTAGAAGGGCATTCCTTAACTGAGGAAGAGGAAAAAAATTATTTAGTTCTGGGAAGATATGAAATTGTAGAAAACAAAGCTAGTTTATTAGAACTAAACCCTATATATGAATCTGCTATAAAAGAATTGCCGGAAGGGGAAGAACTACTTAAGGTAGTAAAAAGCAAGCTTGGAGAAACTATAGTCCTAGAAGAAGACGCCTCTTGTAATTTTATTAATATAACTATTAAATTTAATTTAGGATTTAATATGAAAACACCTACAGAAGTTGAAGAGGGCCGTTTAAAATTCTACCAAAAAGATGGGAACACAACTAAAGAAGTGCCCTATACAGTAATAGATTATCGAACATTTGAAGTAAAAGTTTCGGCAGATAAAGATCTGCATATATGGGCTAGATCGGGCCCTATAGACATTTGAGAGTTTGAGCTTTCAAAAGAGGATTATATTGAAGGGGAAATTTATAATTATGCCATAACTATGGAACCTCTTACATACTTAATATCAGATGCTTGGACAGAACCACCAACAGACATTAGTTTTAATACTAATTGAGTAGATTCCTGAAACGCAGGAACAATTGCTGCATTTGCTCCTGAAATACATACATATTTTCTACCAGAAGAAAATGACGGAAGAGAGATGCTTGGGTATAGAGGGGTTCTTGGATATTCTGACTATAATACCCCCGCTAGTACAATGTTAATAAGAACTCATAATCTAGGATTTACTAATATAGGTCGACATTCATCAGCAATAGGGGAAACAGTTGAGTCTGAATATAAAAATCTTTTACCAAATGAATGACTTAAGGTTGGAAATGAGGATTTAGGGTATTTGATAGTGCCATTAAAGCCAGTTTTCCGAATAGAGTATATTACTTACCCTAATAATGATATATAATATGAATGAATTACCAAACTTAGAATTAAAAGTAAATACAGAAATATATTCAACACCAGATAATGGAAAGCTAATTTATGATTATAGACCTTTTTATAATCGTAAATTGTCCTATTTTGATGGTGAAAATGATTTAGCCAGTCTGACTTTAGACGCAGAAAAAGCAGAAATAGCTATAGACCGACCTATTGAATTAAATATAGAAGAATCTTATGACGGCTCGGCAAATTTAATTATTAATGATTTTAAACATCCACTTAAAGTTGTTAACTCTAGATTTTACTTGATAGACTCTAATAATTATAAAATTGGGGATAGGAAGGGAAATTTAGATACAAACATATATACAGAAAAAAACTTTAAAGTAGAAGCCAACTTAGTTAAATCTGTACAGTCAGTAATAGGTCTGGATTTTTTAGGTCTCCTTGAAAACGGGGCTATGAAAGTAGGTAGTTATACATTTTATTTTAAATTGGCTGACTCAGATGGAAATGAATCTGACTTTATCTCAGAGAGCGGTAAAGTAGTCTGTCATATTGGAAATATTAATCAACCTAGACACATAAGAGGTGGGCAACTTGATGAAGATAGTGGTAAAGCAGTTAGTTTCAGATTAAAGAATTTGGATTTAGCATATAATTATATACATGTATACTATACTAGAACTACTGGAGATTCAGAACAAGAAATTACAACTGCATATAAAGTTTCTGAAAAATATAAAATTTCAGGAATTAACACAGATATAACTATTTCTGGTTATGAGGAACACGAGAGTATAAGTTTAGATGACATTAATACTAAGTATTCTCAATTTACTTCAGTAAAAACTACTGAAAATTGTCAAAATATAACTTTTGCGGGAGGTGTAGAGAATGAATATGAATTATATAAAATTCTTGAAAAATTAAGTCTCTTTATAACACCAAGGCTATCAAATGAAGAAAACATTGGGAATCTTTCTCACAACTATATAGAAAGATTTAACCAACAAGGAGGTAATGAATATTATAATGTAGATAATATATACTATAAATTAGGTTATTGAGACCAAGAGATATATAGATTAGGGATAGTTTACATATTAAATGATTATACTCTATCCCCAGTTTTTAATATAAGAGGAATAAAAGAATTATCCTACGACACAGTATTTAACTTGCCAGAAGATTTATATGAGGAGATTACTTATCAAGAAGATTATACTATTGAAGGAACAGATCATAATAGTAAAGGAGTTTTTAAGATAAATGCTGATACTCCTATATTTGAAGAAAATAAACCTATAAAACCTATCGGAATTAAAATAGATTTTAATAAAGGGGTAATTGATGGAAATGGCATGGGCCCAGGATTGCAGGATATGACTAGAGGATTTTTTATTGTTAGACAAAAAAGAATACCAACAATATTAGCTCAATCTATTGGGATAGCAACAACTAAACACGGAAATCTCCCTACTTTTAAAGTAGGCGAGAATCATGTTATAGAGTCTTTTTTAACCTCAACTATAAAGAAGATACCTAGGTTAGGAAGTTCTTTAGTACAATTAGATGACTCACAGGTATTAAATAACGCATTATTATGTCCAGAAGCATCACTAAGATCTGAGATTTATAATAGTTATTTTAATTCTTCTGAATATACTTTAATTAAAAGTCGTTATCAACCTGTTTCCAAGAGTATTGGATTTAGGAAGTCTTATTCCTCAGATGCCCATTACTATTTAGGAGATTTAGAAAAGATTGATCATCTCGTAGACGCTAAAATTAAGTCTAGCTTACTTCTTATAGAACCAGGTATAAATTTAATTAAAAATAATAATAATAAATTTTCTTCTAAGGCAGGAGACGCTGCAATTGCCCACAGTCAAATAGATGTGAAGTATGGAGATTATTCAGACCCTACAAATACAGTAGATGTAGCGATTTATAATAAAAGTTCTTCTAAAGTTAGAGGAGAATTTAATACTTACATTGGGAGTGAGTATAATTCATTAGAAAGTTGTGTGTATTATAATATATATCAAAAAGACTATGATTTTGACAGAGATTGGAAAAGCTACTTTAAATTAAGGTATAATGACTCTTCTCCTTATTTTCCAATAAGTGATAGAATTGAATATAGTAAATTAAAAGGAAACCAGACTCAAACTATGTATAGAGGAGATTGTTATATAAGCACATTTACTCATAGGATGAATTGAAATTTCATAGATCCTGAGTTGCCTACAAACACAAGAATCGTTGATAGATTTACGTGATATAAAAATTTCAGGGTTGATAATAAATCTTCAGTGGCTATTAATGAAGAGGGTTCAGGTACTGAGGAATTAAACTATAATAAATTACTACCACTATTCACTTATAAAAATGGTCTAGTGGTAAATTTCTCGGGCGAAAAAGACGATCTTGTGCCAGACGGTATTATTAGTTCGGAAAACAAGGGGTTTAAAAAATACTCTGAAAGAAATGGTATTTTCGGCTATGATAAACTAAATAGAGCAGATATAAATGCGGTAGGTTTAGGACAGTGAGTTACATATAAAATATGTAGTAATGTTAATTTGGCAATGAGGGATGTGGATCTTAGTAGGCCTAGTGAAGAAGCCTTACACGGAATGAAAAGATCATTTTATCCTTTACAGTCTATAGATAAAGATTTAACTCTTCCAGAATCCAAAGCACTAAATAGGGGCATTAGTAAAACTGGGGGAAGTAAATATTATTTTGAATTACCAGATGTTCCTTTTATAAAAGAAGATTTTCCTACAAGAATTTACTATTCAAATGTTCTTCAGCAGTCTACATTTGTAAATGGAAATAGGACGTTTTTATCTAAGAATTATCAAGATTATACTATGGAATATGGTTCCCTAGTTAAACTTGTGGAATGGTATGGAACTTTAATAGCAGTAATGGAACACGGTATCTTACAAATACCTGTAAATGAGAGAGCCATGATGAAAAATGAATCTGGAGAGAATGTTTATATTAATACAGACACAGTACTCCCCCAAAATCCCAAAGTCCTTTCTAATACTTTTGGCTCATTATGGCCTAATACTATAATAAAAACATCTAGATATATATATGGTTTAGATACTGTAGCTAAAAAAATATGAAGAACTAATGGAGAGTCTATAGAATTAATATCTGATTTAAAGATTCAAAAGTTTTTAAATGATAATATAAATTTAAGAGAATCTGACAGGTTGGAATTAGTGGGTTCTAATGTATTAACTACTCATTACAATGCTTTTAAACACGATGTAATGTTCACATATAAATATGGGAAAAATAAATGACACATTTGTTGAAATGAGGTTTTAGAGAAGTGAGTAACAAGGTATTCATGATTTCCTGAATTTTCAGAAAATATTAATAATATTTTTTATACCTTTGCAAACAAAGAAGAATATAAAGACAAACAAGGAGTATTATATAAGCATGGATTCGCTGGTGTATCTGATATAGAAGGAGACATACTACCAACAAAATGGTATGATAAACAAGAGCCTTTTGAATTTGAATTTGTCGTAGTCCCTGATCCAGGAGTTCAAAAGATATATAATAATTTTGACATAATCTCTAATAATGTAGAGCCAAATTCTTTTATTTATGAGATTGTTGGAGATAGCTATGATTGAAGCCATTTAAAAAGCAGTATAGCTGATATAAACGACGGTCTAATAGATTTGGAAGAAGAAAGCAAAGGTTTCAATTATATATTTAACTTTCCTTTCAGTAAAAAATAAATAAAACAAATGAGTACAGAAAACACAAGAGAAGAATGAATTAAGGCATTAGATTTGAATGCTGATAAAACACCTTTACAGAATCTTGATATAGATCCTGAAAATTTAAAGTATTATTTAACTCATGAAGAGTATAATATACTTTTAGAAGCGGTACAATCATTAATAAGGGAATATACAGGAGGACCTGGAAGTATTATAGATCCTGAGAATCCAAATAATACATACACTATATTAAAAAGAGGAGACACAAGGGAAGCTACTGATAATAACTTATTTACGGCATTACGAGTTTTAGACGAACTTCGGGATTTAGAAGATAGACTTATTAACGGAGATCCAGATGACCCTAATGGGGTGGGTTTAGGCGATAGATTTTTATCTAAAGTAACCCACGATAAAGCTGCTGGTATTATAACTTTCTTACAAGGAATAAAATTCCAGCCAACTCAGGAAGACGCTAATTTAAATACTGGTGGAGTTATTAAAAGTTTTGGTATTAATCAATATGGTATAGGCCATCTAAGAGGGCTTAATTTAGACGAGTGGTTGGAAGTTCCAGAACTTAGATTCAACAGAGTTGAAGTTAATGTTGGGGATTTTTGAAGAGCCCCTGGTGGTGGAAAGATAGAGAGTGTGGAAATAGATTCTGCGGATACTGGAATTATAACACTAAAAGTAGAGGAAGGGGAAATGGGAGCCATATCTGAAAGTGATCTATGTTTAGGTATATATCATTTTTTAGGGAATGGAGAAGAGCCTGCTCCAGAAAATTCAGAGGTAGACATAGATGACGGTAAGGGAAATAGAGCGATAAAGGGATTTGCCTCAATTTATTTCACAATCACAGAAATATTGACAGAAACACTGGTGGATGGTGAAATGGTTCCTGTACCTGCTAATACTAAATTCAGGTATAAATTAAGACCTACAAATTCTACCACCTTTTTTACACAGCATCATCCACAACCTTTTATGAATTTTGTAGTCTATGGTAATAGTGACGACAATAAAAAACATAGACAAAATTCTTCTTACCAAACTAAAAGATATGAAAGATTTTTAGTTAATGTAAATGATTGGGAATATGGTGATGCTAACATAGCCGCTCAATTTGGAGATTTATCTAATATCAGCCATATAGTAGGAGAGCATGAAGGATATTCAATATATCTAAGTAACGTTTACTTTTCTGGTAATTTGCAACAGTTGGAATCAACAACGATAACACCAGTATTAAGCAATCCTAATGTTCCTATAAAAGTTGATGAGGAGGGTGTTAAAAATTTGGATAACACTTCTACCAATCTACAAGTTTATGAAGGTTCTCAAGAATTAAAATATTTGCCGGGTAGTTCTGTAGATTTGACAGAAGGCACATATTCAGTTACTATTGATACTATAGCAATTGACCACGGAACTATTACAGATTCCGGAACTTATTTACAGATGGGGGTTGCTAGTAATATGAGAAGAGATTCCGCTACAATTATTTTTAAAATCACAGGTAAAAGGGTTAATGGAAAAAATTTTGAAACAGCTATTCACCAAAATTTTTATGTTATAGATTTTGGTGCTGATGGGCAGGATGGTACTCAAACTAAATGAATTTACACAAGAACTAAAGAACATTTAACTCCAGATATTCCTACAGATGCCAATTTATCTGTGGGGGCTTTCCCGCAATGAACGGAGGATCCAGTAGGCCCAGATCACGAATATAGGTATGAATGAGTAAGTAAAAAAGAGTCATATTCTGAAGGAGTTTGAACTAATTATTCTTACCCTTCTTTATGGTCCAATTACGCTTATGATGGTGCTGATGGTAAAGATGGTAAATCTGTAGAATTTGTTTATAACCGAAGCAATGATACAGCCATTCCACCAGAACTTATAGACGTAGAAGACAGGACTTTAGACGAAAACTTGCCTGGAGGAGTTTCTGCTCTTGGGGAAACTTGGTCAGATGATCCTAGAGGAGTCGATCCCACACACTCAGTAGAGTGGGTGAGTAAAAGAGTAAAAGTAGGAGTTTTACAAGAAGATCATGAAGAAGGAGAACCAAAGTATATTTATCTATGAGGAGATTATAGTGAACCGGTAATTTGAGCTAAATATTCTTTTGACGGCGAACCTGGGGAACAGGGGACTGGAATACAGATTAAGGGGTCTTTTAGTAATTGGACAGAATTAAGTACTGTAGTTGATCCAGAATTAGGAGATGGGTACTTAATTTCAGGAGATCTTTGAATATATGATGGTGTTACTCCAGCTGTGGAAGGAACAAATCCATTTGGATGGACTAATGTTGGGAAAATATCTGGAGAATCTTCTTATTTCCATATTGCCTATGCAGACAGTGTAACTTTTTCAGGAGAAACTCCTATCAGTATAAACGGATTTTCTTCCAATGATTACGCACATAAAGCGTGGATAGGTACTTATGCAGACCATAATGAGATGAGTGCTCCAGAAGAAGAGTGGTTTAAATATAAGTGAACTCATATAAAAGGAAATGATGGTCCTGGACAAGAATTTGTTTATAAACTAATGGACAGAGAGCCAGCATCAGATGAACCGATTCCTGTAAAAGCGATAGACGACAACTCTGATGATAATATCCCCACAGGGTGGACAGATAATCCTAAAGGGTGTTCTCCATCAAATCCTTATGAGTGGGTGTCTATTAGAAAAAAGAAAGATGGTATTTGAGGACCATACACTAGACCAGTTGTTTGAACAAATTATGCTAAGCCTGGGGATCCTGGAGCTCCCGGTATAGCAGGTCCAGAAGGACCGGGTATTGTTTTTAGAGGCGCATACAATGGAACTCAGACATATTACGGAACTGCCCTTAGGAGAGATGTAGTTGTGCATAATGGTACTTATTATATAACTAAGAAAAGTACAAATGGCTCTTTTACAAACAAGCCTGTAAGTAACGCTAGTTATTGGGTATCATTTGGGGCTAATTTTGATTCTGTAGCTACTAACTTATTACTAGCAGAGGAAGCTAATATAGCGGGTTTTTCATATCTTGGGCAAAAAATGGTCAGTCAAAATGGATATGTTGGATCAACCCCTTCTACTAACCCATCCGATTCCGGATTTATCCCTAATCTGTCTCTAGATGGGATTACAGGAACTATACATGCTAGACAAGGCTCTATTGGAGGATTTGAACTAACTAAAAATTACTTACAGTCTACAGAAACTGGAACAAGTGGAAATAAAAATTTAATTTTAAACGGTACTACTGGGCAATTAACTGCTAATGACGCTACAATTAAGGGGCATATAGACGCTATTTCAGGAACATTTGCAGGAAAGTTGATAGCTGCTACTGGAACATTTAATGGGCAAGTAACTTCAGCAGCAGAAGGAAAGAAAATAATTATAGACCCAGTAACAAGTAGCTTAAAGTTTGAAGATGAGTCGGAGCTAGTAAGAGCGACAATGGGTTTTGATGATTCTGACACAAACAATAAACATACTTATCTCTCCTTAAAGAATGTTGATTCACCTCAAGTAAGGCATAATGCCTTACTTAAACCAGGGTATCAGTTACTAAAGTCAGATTATTATGGGGGCTCGGGAGCTGTTACCACGATTTTATTGGACTGTTTTAATAGTGTTTTACAGATCAACGAGGATGGAAGGTATGGCGCCAGCGGCTACGTTAAAGCTACAGCAAGTAGTGATTCTGGAGGTTTTTTAGCAATAAGGAAAGTAGAAGCGTCCACAGGTCTTATAACAAAAACAGAGATCAGTCCGACAAAATTAATAATAACAGACTCGTCTTCTAATACTTGCGAAATTAAGGTAGATGGGATGTATATTAACGGGACAAAATTCACAGGAGGAGGAAGCAACTACACTCACCCTTCAACTCACCCAGCAAGTATGATTACAGCAGGAACTCTCCAAGGAATTGTAACAGCAAATAATAACACCTCTTATACAACTAAGCAGGTTAGAAATATAATATTGTCAACAGGTAATGCTGTTGCTGCACAGATGGAGAATGGTGATATATGGATTAAATATGAATAGATTATGGCATTAAATGTTACATATCCAAGTTCTGTAAATGTGGGGGCTATCATCAATTTAAAGTGGAGCAATACATTCAATGATGATTTTTTTAATGTTAGCAGGCAGATAAATAACAACTATACATGGCAGGGAACCTCATACCCTATAGACTCTAATCTTACTCGTTTTGGAGATACTGCAGATGCCTCGTGGGAGCGTGTTCGCTATCGAATAGTGGGGATGCCAAGCGGAGCCGAATCAATAACAGACTGGATTACCGTTGTAGGCGGAGAAGACCCAGGCGGTCCAGGAGACCCTGACCCAGACCCTATTCTTTCAACTCCAACTGTATTAGTTCCTCAGTCATTCACACCCGGCGTTAGTTTTCAAATAAATTGGACAGACCTAAATGGCACAACAGCTGAGTATGATATTGAGGAGAGCGTAAACGGAGGCACTTATCAGAGAATAGCATCAAACTGGCCAAGCAAATCATATAGCAGGACTGCATCATCAGCGTGAAATGTTGTGAAATACAGGGTAAGAGCAATAAAAAATATGCAAACATCTGCATGGGGATACTCAGCCGACATCATTGTTGAAACAACCTTTCCTAAGATGTCGGTAAAAGTAGGTTCTGAGGTGCGCAATGCTGTTGATGGTTGAGTAATGGTTAATGGATCGTTAAGAAAGATAACAGATATGTGGGTAATGGTTAATGGAACATTGAAAAAAAGTTAATGTGAAAATAATTAGAAACAAATATGATAATATATAGAAATAAGCACATTCCTGTTCAGGGTTTTAAAGCTTTTTTCTTTTGCGGAATATTATTCGTAAGAGGAAATGCTAAGATAGATGACGTGACTATGAACCACGAGTCGATTCATTTTAAGCAGTATGTAGAGGTAGGAATATTATCTTTAATACTATTGCTTCCATTAGTCTTTAATGGCTTGTGGTGACTATGGTTAATTTTTAGCGTATTCGCATTCTATATCTTATATGTAATAGAATGGTTTGTCAAATTCATTATATACAAATTAAATACGCACAAAGCATATAGAAATACCTCATTTGAGAGGGAAGCATATAATAATGAAAAAGACCTTAAATATTTAAATAATAGAAAAAGGTTTACATGGATTAAATATTTAAAATAATGGAGACAAATTGGACATCTTATGAAGATTACCTTACTAAGATTAAAAAGAAATATATAAAAGGTTTAGAGACAGCTTTTTTTGAATACCTAAGTAAACCAGACGCTCCTCCTAAAATCCCATTTATAGAAGTATTTCAAGATTTATCAGATATTATACCAGTTAAGTATGAAACTACTTCTATAAAAGATTTCCACTTTCCAAATGACACAGAATTTAAAGTTAATCCAATTAGGCAAGTAAAATCACCGACATGGGATGTTTTAAGGTATACTAGTATGAAGATTTATAGTAAAACTAGAGAAAAAACTATACAAACATATCAAAGAGGAATGCCTATAAAAACTGCAGGGAGAATGCGAGGCAATATGGAGTATTTAGAAGATAGGTGGAAAGTACAAATACAGCCTATAACTTTTAAATATGCTTATGTAGATAAAAACATACTAAAGTACACTAATGCGGTACAATCAAAGATAAGAGACAAATACCTTAAGATAAGAGTTAGGTATGATGGTACACAATACGTAATGGTAAATGCTATAAAAACCTATTTTACAGTATCATATGCATAGAATACAAAAATATAATGTAGGAGGAGTTACTAGCTCCTCCTCTCAATGATCAAATTATTTAGAAGTACCCTCTTTGTTATCTACGATACAAAACTCTGCTAATTTTTTAGCTAGCACTTTAGCAAATTCAGAGTCTAAAGTAGTACCTGATATATCTAAAATAAGAGGACTTCTTAAACCAAGTGGATTAAAAGATTTAGGCAATGTAATTGGAGGAGGATTTAATAATTTATTAGGACAAGGTGGAAGTAATGTTTTAAATGGTTTAAAAGATTTTACAGGTTTAAATCCTTCTGGGATTACTGGAATTGCAGGGGATTTAGCAGGTATGGGATTAGATGCTCTAGGAGTTCGTAAAGCTGATTCAAATAATTTATCTACTTTTGATAAAGGATTAGGAGTAGCTAAGCAAGTAACTAGATTTATTCCAGGAGCAGGATGAGCGGCAAGTGCAGCCTTAGAAGGATTAGACTTAATTAATAAATATGCTGGTAAGACCTCTAAAAAGCAAGGAACTGCTGATATGGGGAATATATATGGGTATGGAATGGCTGATATTAATGAGTCTGCAAATACTAAATATACTTTCTCTGATACAATTAGAGGATGATTTGGAAAAAGTAAAAGAGAAAAAGCAAATGAAAAAACTAAAGCATACGACCGAATGAATTTATTAAAGTCTGTCCCTGGATATAATCATCAAATAAATTTACTTGCTGCCATTAACACTTCTCCTCTTATACAACAAAAAAATCAACAACAATTGCTAGGAGGAATTAACACTGGAATGTTAGCAGCTAAGAAAGGAACTAAAATTAAAAGATTCCAAGATGGTGGAGACTTAAACGGTCTTATAACACTTATTAAAAGTACAAGAGGATCTGGACGAAGACTTTTTGAACCTAAACCCCAAGTAAATACTTTTGAAGGTGGAAAGGGTGGTAGATTTGGTGGTGGAGGAGCTGGTAGTTCATATCTTACTCCTAATTATATAGTTAAAGATTCTACTTATGTTCAACCTTTTATACTTCATCAAAATGATTTTAGAAATGCATTTGAAAATGCAAGAAAAAAAGGATTGTCCGAATTTGTATTTAATAATAAAAGATATAATACAAATGTAGATACTACAAACACTATTAATCACGATGCTATTGCTAGACAAAGAATAGAAAATGTAGCTCTTCCTTTAGATACAGTTTATTTACACAATGTAAAAACAAGAACTTCTGACGATTTTATTGAATCTAAATCAGATACGATAAATTTACCTTTACATCTTGCTACAGAATATGAAAGTTCTATAAATAAGAAAAAGGCAGTTAAACCACATAATTTTAAAAACATAATTCTTAAAGCTGAGAAATCAGCAAGAGAATTTAAAAAAGGTGGAAAGTTAGAAAATACTACAAGTTCAGAAAGTACTGCTGTAAATGTAATTCCAGAAGGAGCTTTTCATTCTAGAAAAAATAATCTTCCTGATAAAATAGCAGAGCATGTTACTCCTAAAGGCATACCTGTAGTAACAGAAGAGGAAGGTGGAAGACTTCAACAGCACGCAGAAATAGAAAAAAATGAAATTATCTTTCATAAAGAAGCTACTGAAAAAATAGAAAGTTGGTTAGAAGATTACAATAATGCAGAAACTCAAGAAGAAAAAGATTTAATAGCAATTGAATGTGGTAAATATATAGCTAATGAAATATTAGTTAATACACAAGATAATACGGGTTTAATTGATACAGTACAATAATATGAGTTATAAATCAGATAAACAAGCTAAACAATATATTGAAAAATATAAGAAAGGTAGTAAAATTTACATTAAACCTGAAAACAGGGGAAAATTTACAGAATATTGTGGAGGAAATGTAACTGCTGCTTGTATTGCTAAAGGAAAAAGAAGTCCTAATGCTAAAATAAGAAAAAGAGCTACATTTGCAGCTAATGCTAGAAAATGAAAGCACTTGGAAGGAGGTGTGTTACAATGGCTCCATTAATAGAATATAAACCTATAGATTCTGATTTAAAATATCCTCAAAAACATGATAAAAAAGAGGAGGATAAAAAGTCTGAAAACACTACTACTTCTTCAGCAAGTACTACTTTTAGAGAAATACCGAGTGTATCTTCTGGAATAAACTGAGCTGATAGAATAAGAAGTTATAGAGCTTCTCATTTTCCAGAATCTCAAATAACTACACAGACTACACAGCCTAAAGTTGGTCCAGAAGAGTATGAAAGAGCCTGAGAAGAGTATTTAAAACGAGATCCAGACGCTATAAACTTTAAGCAACAGTTAACTGATTTAGCATCATTTGAAAGCGGATTTAATAGTAGACCTAGTGCTGGAGACCAAGGGACAGATAGAGCTTACGGTTATTTTCAAATTATGGGAAATAATATAAAAAATTTATCTGGAGGACAAACATCTATAGATCAATTTATGGCTGATCCTGTTAAACAAATAGAGATTGCTGTTAAATTATGAAGAGATCAGGCTTCGAAATTTACAGAAGAAGACTATTCTAGAGCTAAAGAATTAGGTTGAAGCGAAGATGATGTTCGTAAAGCTGGATGATTTGCTGGAGTAGGAGGAACACGTAATTATCTACATCGTGGAATTAACCCAAATGATTATAAAATGTATGGGGGTAAAGATAAAGGCGGGGTTACTTTAACAGAATATGTTCAAAGAGTTACTAGTTCTAAACAAGGTGGTAATCTAAATAAAGATTATAAACACATAAAAATCAGAAATAAAAAGTATTATATTGAAATAGCTGAATCAGAAGAAGAAAAATCAATAGGATTGTCAGATAGAGAGTCATTACCAGAAAATGAAGGAATGCTGTTTATTATAAAAGACGATGAAAAAGATGAAAAAAATTTAGTTTGATTTACTATGGAAGACACTAGTTTTCCACTAGATATAATATTTATAAACGATGATTTAGAAGTTACACAGGTTTCAAAAGGTAAACCTATGTCTACAGATCCTATATATGGAGAAGGAGATTATGTACTCGAATTAAATATTAATTCAGGAGTTAAAGTAGGGGATGAAATAGAATTTGTAACAGATAAAGAAATAAATAAAAAAATGTTAGTCTTAGACTCTAATGGTGAGGTTCAGATGAAATTAGAAGGAGGGGAAAGGATTATGAGTATAAATAATACAAAGACTCTTATTAAATTTGCTAAGAAAGCCTCATCTACAGGTAAAGATAATGATTATAAGGCTCTTGGTAAAAGAGTATTTAAATTTCTAGAAATGCAGAATAACGCAGAACCAGAATACGTATAAATGAAGAATTAAGACTAGAAATGTATTAGGAAAAATGTGATTTAGATGATAAATTTATTTGGAGTTATATAAAACTCCAGGATGTTTAATTAATTAATTAATATTTAAATGAAAGTTAAAAAATTTCAACAAGGAGGTCCTATGCCGGACGAAGGAGCTCCTGCAGGCGCACCAGTAGAACAAGGTGGACAAATGGCTCCAGAAGAACAACTAATGATGATGGCTCAAGAGATCATACAACAATTGGGACCAGAAGGGGCAGCTATGTTAGCAGAGGCTATTATGGCAGTGCTACAACAAGGAGCAGCTCCTCAACAAGCTCCAACTTATGCAAAAAAAGGAGGAAAATTAGTAAAGATTGGGTAGCTAATTTGAGAGGAGGCTACTATGCCTCCTCTTTATTTTTAAATTTAACAAAATGGCATTAATAAGAAAATATAATAGAGGTGGAAGCTTTGCAGACTATGTAAAGAATAAAGCCGCTAAAGGAGAATTACCTCTTACAAATAAATCTTGAATAGCTGTTCAAGAAGGTTTGGATAGTTTTAATGTTGATACTCCAATAAGTGGCAATGTAAAGAAAAATTGAGCAGGTCAATATGTAGCAGATACACCAGAATCAGTAAATAATCTTCTTGCCAATTTATATGCAGAATATCAACAAAATGCTCCTAAACAAATATCAATAACTCCTGAAGGCGGTTGAAGACCTGCTGATAGAACCGTAGGAGATTTAATGAGTTACATTGCTAGAACTAAATATCATGGTAATGAAGACTACGCTGTACAAGAAATTGGAAAAATGACTAATAATAACGATATTAAGCGTTATTTAGTAAATGAAATGAATAATTTATTTACAGATTATGAAACTCATGCTTCTTCTGATACTGCAGGTGATAATTGAAAAGATTTAAATAAAATAAGAGAACTTAAGAATATTTTTTCTAACATAGACACATCTAAAGATATATCTGATGATGATTGAGCTAAAATAGGATCTTATCTTCAGAACTCAGGATTTGATTGAAATTTAAATGACTATCTAATAACTGATGACGAATTTAAAAGAAGAGAAGAACAAGCTGCTGCTGATAAAGCAAAAGAAAAAAGAGATGCTGCTCTGTCTTCTTTTGAAAACTTAGGTATATCTGATCCAAAACTTAGAGAATCTTTATATAATGCTGGATACACTAAAGTAGCAGATAATTTTGATCCTTACCTATCTGAATATTTTAAAAATAAAGGATATAGTGTTTTTTCTGATGAATCTGGAAAAAATTATAGAGTTTTTAAAGGAAATGAACTAGTTAGTGGAGTTTCTGGACTTATGACTGAAGATCAATTTTCTCCTGATTATGGTAAATATTTTACTATAAATGATGGAGTATTTAGTGTAACAGATACTGCTCCAGAAGGATTAGAATTGCCTGAATGGGCAGATGAAGGGAATCTTAGAAGAAGGTTAATACCTTTATCTGGAACAGCACTTCCTAATTTGTATGATTACAATAATAGCGAATGAAAAGGTTGAAGAATATTTGGAGATTCTAATGAAAAAGCAGGAGTTCCAGCTAAAGATATACTAGGAAAAAGAGATTATACTGCTGCTATAACTTTAATAAGCCCTGATAATCAACAAACAATAAGAGCATTCAAAGAAGCAGATGGTTCTTATATAACAGAAGATGGTAGAAAGTTGCCTAAATTTACTTTTAGTGGGTTTGGAGAGAGTGAAGAAATATTACCAATTCATTCAGAATCGTTATATAATAGTCCTGCCTATGATCATCTAGGTTGAGGAAATATTAAAGCTAATAATCCTAATGATTGATGAGAATGAGCTTTTAGGAGAGATAATAAGGGACTACCTTATAAAATAGATACTAATTATCTTGAAGAACAATTACGTAAATATGAATCAGAAATAACAAGTGCTACTAGTCAAAATAGAAATGTACAAAATATAAAACCTAATGATGTAAAAACATTAATGGAGAGAGCTAAATGATTTTATAATCATGGAACAAAAGAAGAACGAGAATGAGCAATAGCTAATTTTAATAGAATTAATAACATTTTAGCTACAGAAGACATCCAAGGAAACAGGCTATTTACATTTAAGCAGGGAGGTATTTTAAAAGCACAAGATGGATCTTCTTTAAGAGCAGCCGTTGAAGCTAATAAAAAATACGCAAAATCCTCTAATTCAGAAACAGGTTCTACTTCCGAAGACAAAAAAGGAATTACAGGTATAGATTTAAAAACTGCTTGGAAAAATGCTTCTGGATTACAGAAAGCTTCTGCAATAGCTAGTTTTGCATCTATGGTTCCAGTTTTAGGAGTTGCTGGAGGAGCAACTAGCACAGTACTTGATGCTATAGAAGGATCTAAAGATGGATGGGATCGTAAAGATACTATGAATCTTTTAGGTAATTTAGGATTTACAGCTTTAGCTGGAATAGGTCTAGGAGGTGCAAAAGTTGGAAAATTATTAGGAACAGCAGGTAAAGCTGTTAAGACAGCTAAAGATATAGGAAAAACGGTAGACTCTGCTGCAGACGTAGCTAAATTAGTTAATAAAGCTGAGAAAGCTAAAAAAGTTATTAACCAAGCTCAAAAAGTAGGAAAGTTAACTGGTAAAGCAAGTGATATTGCTGACTCTGCTATAAAAGTATTTGACAAAGCTAGTGAAGCTCAAGAAGTATTAAAAAAAGCAAAGAATGCAAAAGATTTGGCAAAAGCAAAGAAAAGTGCAGAATCTATTTTAAAAGGTATCTCTTCTAAAGATTTAGAAGTAGTTGAGAATTTATCTAAAGTAAAAACTACTTGAGTAGGTCAACATACTGAAGGAATTGTAGAAGGAGTTAAAGCTACAGGAAGATTTTTACGAGATCAAGCCCCAGTTGTAGGAAAAGCTGCTAAAATCGGACTAGTGGGACAAGCTGCAATATCTGGAGCTTCTGGAGCTGCTGATTTAGTTGGAAACATGGTCTCGGAAGGAAGTATTATAGAAGGATTTAAAAATACTGATATAGATAATATTAGAAGAGTTGCTCAATTAGGAGCTATATCTCGTATAGGATATTTAAATAGAAGAAATGCTAATGCATTTTTAAGAAATACTGAAGAAGTTGTTGGAAAAAAGGCAGTTAATGCTATAAAAGTTGGAGATAAAACATATAATTTAAGCAAATCCTTTAAAGGTAAAAATCCTACCTGATCTAGTTTATTTAGAAGAGTAGATAACTCTAAACTAAGTAAAGGACAATTAAATGCTTTAGAAAAAGAACTAAAAGCAAGCTTAAAAGATAGTGATGTTAAAGTCATTATGGAGACTGTTAAAAAAGAAGGTGTTGGAGCTATTAAAGATGTTAGCAAAGCTGCAGAAAATGTTAGAAGAGTATTAAAAGAAGGTCCTGGAATAGGTTTTAAAAATGTAAGAGATTATAGTAGAGCTAAAGAAATGATAGAGAGAGGATCTGTACAAAAAGGCTCTTTTAAATCTATATATAATAAATCAACAAAAAAATCCTATACTGCTAAAACTATTAGTGATGAAAAAGCTGTTGCAAGAGCTAGAGCAAGTGCAAGAGCTAGAGCTAATGCAAAAGCACGTAAAAAAGCTTCTAGTGATTTAGGTAAAAGAGGTAGTGCAGCAAGAGCAGCTGCTAATAAAGAATTAGATCTTCAAAAACTATTTAAAGAAAATAAAACTGTAAGAAAAGCTGTTAAAAAGTTTTATGGAAAAGATGTTAAAGTGGAGGACTTAGGAAAAAAAGTTAGACCTAGTCAGTTTAATAAAAAAGGTGAAAAAGGAGGTTTATATCAAGTATTAAGAGATTTAAACATGCCTAAAAATAAACAAGGAGGAGTATTAAAAATGAAACTAGGAAATACTTTTCCATCATTATATGCTAAGAATCTTACATTACCTAAATTTGATTTAAGTAATTTAAGATACACTAGTCCATATAGTACTAGTCAAACAGGATTTACTTACTCTGATCCAGGCATGCAAAGGGCTCATCAAGCTTTTTCAGATAAATATCCAAATATTAGTAAAGCAACTCAATCTTTTGGAACATCTTTTTTACCACATAGTTCATCTAGCTCATCTAGCTCATCTTCTAATGTTCCAGATGGAACTATAGATGAATTTAAGGTAGAATTATTTAAGAAAAAGCCTTATAGAAATTATAGCCTTTTAACAGAAGCAATTAAATTAGCAAAGAGTAGACAAACTAATGCTAGATCTACTGCAGAACAAATAAAAGCAGCTTCTCAAGTACCTTATATGAGTACTATACAAGCTCCTCATTTAAGAACTAGTACTCCTTTTGCAGCCTTATATGAAAAAGAAGCTGGAAATTTACAGAGTTCTGGAAAAAGAATAGCAGACACTACTGCTGATTGGGATAAAGCAGCAGGAGTAAGATTAAGTGCTGCTAAGCAAGCTTCTGACCTAAGATTACAAGGTCAGCATCAAGATATTGCAAGAAATGACGCAATAACTTCTCAGCAAAATGAACTAAATAATAGAGTGTTAGAATACAACACAAATATTATGAATCAAAATGCTGCTAGAGGAGCTGATGCAAGAAGTAAAATTCATCAACTTATCGCTAATAGAATATTTATAGATGGAATGGGAGAACAAAATTTCTTGTCATTCTTAGGAAGAGAAGCTACACAAGCTCCTATTAAAAAAGCTTTATGAGATTTGCAACAAGAATCATCTAATCCTAATATAACTCGTGCGTATGATTATTTAGAATATTTAAAGGATGAAGGTCAAAAAGTTTTCAAAGATCATTGACAAGCAAAAGAAGATGCTAAAAAAGGACAACTTCATTACACTCCTGTAAAATGAGAAGATTCTGATGAATATAAAGAGTGGGAAAAAAGACTATCTGCTCATCAAAATAGGATAAATGATTTATTAGCAAATTATCAAAGAGCACAAAGAGTAGCCTCTACTATGTCTTATTTTCAAAAAGGTGGTAAAATGACTTTAGAAGATAGGATTGCTTTAGAAAACGTTAAATATAACCATAAAAAGTTATTAAAGAATGAAGAACTGTATTTTAAACAGTTAATGAATAATAGTAAGCTAGTACAGAAAGCTTTAATAAAAGTATTTAAATAATGAAATATACTAGAAAATTACAATATGGCGGGTTAGTATTATATCAACCTACACCAATTAGCCCATCAATGCCCACAGCTCCTTCACAGGGAGCTGTTGGTGCATCTGATAAACAAGGGTCATCTTGATTAGATGAAGATTTAGTAAAAGAAATTATAAAAATAGGTGGACTAACTAATGAAACAAATGAAGTTTTAGCTAGTTTAATGAGTATTGAAGGATCCAATCCGTTTTTACAAAGTTCAAATAGACGCAATTATATTGCTTATGCAAGTAAAATCAATGAATTGAAACAGAATAAAGCAATGTGAGATAGGTCTTATGAACTTGCTAAAGCTTCAGGAGGTTTAGGAGAAGTAGCTGTAGGAACTAGTGGAGAATTATATGTACAAGATTCTGAAGGAAATATTAAAACTGCTTCAATCTCTGAGTATAAAAAGAATTCTGATAAATATAGAGCTTTATCAGTAGCAGAGTTATTAGAACAAAGAAATACTAATCCTAATTTAGCTGGAGTAAATAACATTTTTAATGTTGCAGATACTTCTATTGGAATGGAAAAAATATCTGACTATGCAAGACAAATAATAGCTGCTTTAGGAACAGAAAAAGAAACTAATAGAAATATCTACGATAGAGATGATCTGGCTGCTAGGCTTAGAAATGCAAGCATAGAAATACAATCAACTAATAGAGTTCCAACTAGTGAAGAAATTAAAGGATTTGCTATATTAGAAAATATACAAAATAATCCTTCTAAATATAATGAAATAATTACAGAATCAAGTTCATCAAGAAATCATGCTTTAAAAGCAGTAAAATATATATGAAATACTTTAGGACGAGATGCACAAAATAAATTATCTGCTCAAGCCGCAATTAATGATACTACTCCTTATGAAATGTTATTAGATCTAGCAATCATGATTCCAGATGAAACTAAGTCTATGTCAATAAAGCCTGTTTCTGAAGAAATGGCTAAAACTGGAACTAGTGGAGAAAGTATGACAGGAGCTAAAAATATGAATAACATTCAAACTATGCTTAAAGGTACTTTTGCAACTGGAAAAAGAATGACTTATAATGATCCTGAATACGCATCTAAATTTGAAGGGTTAGTTTTAGGAAGTGTTCCTACAACAGCAGTCGATGGAAGTCCTACTGGTCCTACCACTTTAACAGGTTTACTAAAAGCTGGTGGGCATGAAAATTATGTTGATACTAATAATTTATATTTTGGTAATAAAAAATTACAACTTTGGCACTGAGAAAAAATTGTTGTTGATGGAAGATCAGATATTGCTCATGTACTTTTACCAGTAGATAAGCATGGTAATCCAGATAATGCCTCTTTAGAAATGTTTAAATCTGTAATGGATGAATATAATGCAAATAAAGATAACATGTCTAGAATAGATATTCAAAAATTATTTAATAATGCAGGATTTCAAGTAAAAATTAATGATGATAAATCTTTAGATGTTAGAAAGGTTGGATCAGATGTTAAACCTTTCTTAATAGTTACAGGATACACTAATAATGTTGTTAGAGATTTAATAGAAGATAATGATGATCCAGAAAGTGGAGGAATAAGAAAATTAGATAGAGATGAAAATGCAAATCTTAAAGGGCTAATTAAAAGCGGATGAAAAATAGGATCTGGAAAAAATGCTGTAGATATTGAGCCAACTAGTTTTTGAAAGAATGAATCTTTATATAAAGGAATGATTTATATGAGATTAAGAGATAATTATACAGTTAGAGCAGATAGTATGTTAGGAGGTGGTCCTAAATATCCAGCATATACAGCAGAACAAGTAATGTATCATAATCAAAATACGTCTGGAAATAGTTTTATAAGTACTAGTGTAAGTGATTTAAATAGGTAATATGAATGAAAATATAACAAACAGAAATATAATAAATGATATGTTTTTAGCTACGATAACTAATCCTCAAGCTACAACATATGATTTTTTAAATAATAATGTAAATCCAAGTAATACTCAGTTATTAGATATTGAAGAATATAAACTAAATGATTATATAAAATCTCAATTTACTACAGCTGATGGAGTTTTTGACGAAGAATCATTTAATAAAGCCTATAAAAGGGCTATGTTTAATTTTAATCAAATTTCTTCAGAAGAAGCAATAAAAGATTTAGATAGCGTTAAATATAATCCTTTTAATACGAGCAGACCTAAAGAAGCAAAAGTATGAGATTTAGATATAAAATTTTCTTCTGATATAAATCCTTACAGACAGTTATATAGTAGAGAAGGAGTTAATAGTATTACTGAAAGTAACTTATCTTTAAGAGAGATTGCTCAAAAAGGAAAAGTGTATGACGTTGATTCAGGAGAATGATTAGAATCTGCAAATAGAAGAGGACTTTTTGATAAGTTATTTGGAGATACTTTAGTATATGCACAGTGGGATGAAGATGGTTTTCATGTAGATCCTGAAACAGGAGAAACAGTTAGTCATAAAAAAGGAGATTGAAAAATAAATGAGGATGGACAGCTTTACTTAGAAACTTTAGGTAATAGAGAAGTATATGGTAAACAGGTTGTCAATCCTACTGATATCTTAACAACTGACGGAAGTATTTTTAATAAGTTTGATATTTTTGATTCTGATGGAAAAGAAAAATCTATAGGTAAAGTTGCTGCTAAAACTATTATAGAGATAGCTCCATTATTAATACCTGGAGTAAATACAGTATATGGAGGAACTAGAGCCGCTATTGGACTTATGTCAGTTTTACCTACATTTTATAAATCTATAGAGAGTCTTTTATTAGGCGATAGTCAAGGATTTTTAACTGACCCTGTTACTAAGGTTGAAGGCTGAATGGCTAAATTCAATCAACAAAGTAGTTCTGATAAAGGATCAGAAAGTCTTTGAAATTTTGAGCAAATGTCTACAATGGTTACTCAAATATTTTCACAGATTTATGAACAAAGAGCTATGGCTAGTTTATCTAAAATTTTAGTTAAACCTAATAAATTATTAGATAAAAGGACTATGGAGCTTCAGAGTAAAGCTGTAGCTGCAGCATCTTCTGCAGCAGAAAAGCATGGGATTGATTTTAATACTGCTTTACAAAAAGTAGCAAAAGAATTACCTGAAATTCAAGAAGCATTTCAAAGACAATCTCAAATGTCTAAAGCTCTTAGTTTAGGGTATATGGCTTTAACTTCTACTAGTGATGTTTATGGAACAGCTATTGAATCAGGATTTGATAGAAGAACTGCTGGATTTGCATCGTTATTAACTGCTTCAGGGCAATATGGTATAATGATGAATAATAGATTGGGAGACTGGTTTTTAGATAAGACTACTGGATACAATGTTAATGTTAATAATGCATTAATGAGAAAATCTATTGTTCCTTTTTTAAAAGAAATAGACGACATAATTACTGATTCAGGATTAAGTATTGAAATGAAGAGAGCTAGATTAGCTGCTGTATCTTCTGGATTTAAAAAAGGATTAAATAATATTTTTAAAAATCCAACTGTGCTAGGAGAAGCTCTGTTTAAGAATGCTGTTATTGAAGGTATAGAGGAGGTAACAGAACAAGCTGTTCAAGATGCTTCTATGGGAATAATTGATGTTCTTAGCTATTTAGGATTAACTAAAGAAAAAGGTAGTTTTAAGACTGTTGAAAAATATACTTCAGGAGAAGCTTTTCAAGAATATTTAGCTAATTTTGTTGGCGGTGTACTTGGAGGAGGATTGTTTGAACTAGAAAGAGCTAAAATTAGTCCTTGGTTTAAAAATAAAGGTAATACTGTTTCTGATGATACTGTACAAAGTATATATGAATTAGTAGCAGCTGGTCATAAGGATAAGTTAATAGATATGATTAAAAAAGAAAGTCAATATCTTACTAATAATTATGTATCCTATGTTCAAGAAGACGGAGAATTTAAGCCTAAACAATCAATTTCTCAGGCTGACTTAGTAGCTCAAAAAGCTATTGAAATTATAGAACAAGTTGATAGTACTTTAAATGATGTAGGTCTAAATTTAACTGACGATGAAATTATTAATAAAGCTATTAGAAATCAAATAATAATTGATAGGTATGAAAAGCTCAAACCAGAAGGAAAATATCTTGGTATAGAAGCTATTGTTCTTAATGATTTTAAAAATACAGCTACTCAATTAACAAACTTAAAAACAGAAATTGCCAATTTAGAAACAGAAGCTAAAAATAGTAATGATCCTGATAAAAACAAAGGACAGATTGAAGCTAAAAAAGAAACTTTAAAAGAATATTCTAATAAAATAAATAATATTCTAGAAGGTAATTATGGAATGAAATATTTCAATCAACTTGCAGTTGCTTTAAATGATACTATCTCGTCTAAATATGGCTCTTTTGATAGAAATACATACACTAAAGCTAAATATGGAAAATCCTATGAAGATTTACCTGATAAAGGATTAGTAAGTAAAGAATCTGTTAATGAAGAATGACTTGAATTTATAGATTCAGTTGATATACCAAAGAAATTAGAAACTGCTACCCAAGCTTTTTTAGATAACGAAAAACTTATTAATCCCATTGTAAAACAATATAGTGATACTGGATATTCTAAAGAAAGAGAGAAAGTATATAAAAATCTTATTAATTTAACTGCTACAGCTAAACTATTTGGTAAAGCAGAAGATGGAAGTCAAAAAGATACTATCTTTAGAGATTTTATTAGTATAATGAATGAATTAGAGTCTTTAGGCGTTACTAAATTTGGACCATGAGATTCATTATTTACTAATGTTTTTGAAGAGTTTGAACAAAATGGATTATTAAGACAAATTAGTTATGCTACTGATTCAGAAGGAAATTATATCTTAGATGAACAAGGTAGATATATTAAAGAAGTAAAACCTGCGTCTCCAGAATATTTAAAGGAAACAATTCAATATACTGAAGATTTTTCTGAAACTAAAAGAGATAAGTATAAAGCAATGATTGAAAGTATAATAAACCTTTACCCAGCTGAAGCTTTTAATACTACATCAATGATTGATACTTATAATAGTATTTCTGATATAAAAAATACAGACATATTAAATAAAATTCAGAAGATCCAAGAAAAACAAAACAAAACAGAAGAAGATTTTAAAGCTATTAAAGATTTACAAGAGCAATTAATCACTATTCAAATAGGCACAATAGAAGAATTAGATACTATTAAAAATATAAGAGCTTCTGCTAGAGATGCTGGAATAGTAGCTTTTGAAAAATATTTTCCAAGTATATTTTCAACAAATGAAACTCAAGATGAAAAAATAAGAAAAGCTCAAGAAGCTGGGCACCAAATATCAGAAAAGTAAGAGCGGTTGTTAAGGGATCAGTAAAAAGAGTTAATGTTTGTACTAGATGTTTAAGATCAGGTTATGTTGAAAGAGCATTATAA